>WLWD01004728.1_pt1 | contig 21491 bp, 10 predicted proteins | sample 6712731 | NCBI WGS metagenome assembly WLWD01 (sample SAMN12718690, study PRJNA576275) | sponge metagenome | isolation source: marine sponge | host: Mycale hentscheli | place: New Zealand: South Island, Marlborough, Capsize Point | collected 2014-11-01
CCCTCCTCTCACCCCATAATCCCACACCCAATCCCCTCCTCTCACCCCATAATCCCACACCCAATCCCCTCCTCTCACCCCATAATCCCACACCCAACCCCAGACCTAAAAATAACACTCAAAAATTGTCTGGACAATTTGTCCGAACAAATCAAAGTTTGCCTGGACATTGACTTATTTTGAGTGGTCAACCCATTTTATTACAATAATTATTGCTATAGTTTCTCCTGCCAACAATTTTACTTTCAAACTTTTTACAAGCCTTGCAAGCAAGCTTTGTTATTTTTGCTCCAGACACCTCACAATCAAGCCAAGACAGCCTGAAACTCTTTGTCCAGCTCATTTTGCCACTTTTTAAACGTTGAGTGATAAACTCACCTTTGCTTAGAAGGTCCAGGTCTAGCTTCAGTATCTTTGGAGTAGCGCTTCATTGATTACAAGCACTAGCTATAAAGGAAGCTACAGCTAATAGCAAGTTTTTTTGCTGACAACAGGAAATAAACTTACCGAAGAGATCGTAGATTTCTTGGACACAACCATACAAGCCTAACAAGAAGCTAGATCAGAAGAACACCGCAGAAAACTTGAGGGAAAGGTTGCAATCGACTCCGCGCAAGCATTACGGACTCCCAATTTCTGAAGAACTGAAGTTGCTGATTCAGCACAATCGGAAGGATCACGCGACCGACTTAATTATTGCTTCTTGGCCCGTCGCGTATCGCATTTTTCCCCCAGCGAGTGAGAAAACTTTATTTCTGGTTCTTTTTGATGCAACACCTTTTGGCCGGACACAATGACCATGCATATCATTGATTGTGCGGTCCAAATCAAGTTTTGTACGGCAATTGACCGATGTCCGCATGCTATTTTTTAGCTCTGCAACCCCCTCCTCTCACCCCATAATCCCACACCCAATTCCCTCCTCTCACCCCATAATCCCACACCCAACCCCCTCCTCTCACCCCATAATCCCACACCCAACCCCCTCCTCTCACCCCATAATACCACACCCAATCCCCTCCACTCACCCCATAATCCCACACCCAATCCCCTCCTCTCACTCCATAATCCCACACCCAATCCCCTCCTCTCACCCCATAATCCCACTGGTCTGTGTCATGATAGGAGGAGAAGACACCACGGCTGCTGGCTCAACAGGTGCACGCTCCAAGGGTGGCTCAGGATTGGCAGGGGCCATCAACTGATCAGGGGGATTCTCGGCCTCCACACTGGGGGGCACCTCCGGTGGTACGTCCACCTCCTCGGCGTAGGTTTCGGGGACAGTTTCTCCCTGGAGATCTTGAGCAGCTTGTTCTTGAGACTGATCATCTGCTGACTTGTACTCCTCGGCATCATCCTCGGATTCCTACAGGCACGCCCACCACGAATTTTGATACGGCATAAATGATGAGGACAACGAACACGATTTCCCACTTTCATGTGCTTTTTTTTGTGTGTTGTTTTCTCCATCCCCCATATTAATGCTGAAGGCGTGGTCACAATAACCAGGCACCTCAGTACAACATCCATGCATGAACAAGGTTGCAGTTGCTGCTCTCCAATACCCCACACAAACCTACCTCCTCCGGGAGTGGTGGAGGCTCCAGATCAAAGTAACCACAGGAATCCATCTTCTGAATAACTCGTTTCAACTCCTTGTCTGATGGAGAAGGTCAAGGATAAAAAACAACAACAAAACTAACAAAAAACAAACAAACAAAAGCAACAACAAAAAACGAAATACAATACACAAAAACAAAGCAACAAACACAAAACAGTAGAACCTCATACATCCGAACATCAGACAACTGAATCGCAAAGAAACATCGCAATGGGTACGGGGTCGTCACCACAGTTTTTTTTTTTTTTTTTTTTTTTGGAACTGCAGCAAAATGGCAAAGGAGTTGCTATCAGAAGTAGTTTAATAATTGAACAAGGAATAGTTTTAGCTGGAGTTGTTCAGGAGTTTGGCTTAGGAAAGTCCACAATTTCAGACTTCTAAAGAGACAGGGAGATTATAGAAAAGTTTTCAGCAGAATCAGCTGACCCTAGTGGCCTGAAGAAGAGGTGCATTGTCAGAAGAGATGATTTTATAATGTCATGCATTCTGGTTTACAGAAAAGAAAAAAAACCTCAACGGTGGTACACCATTAAAATGGTCCTTTAGTAATGGATAAATCTGAAATACTGTATTCATAGTGTTTTAGTCGTTTGAATATAACATGATTTAACTTTGTACTAAAATATTTAGAGTTATGTACATTTCAGAGTTACGTACACCTCATTTCCCAAAGGGGTATGTAACTCTGGAGGTTCTACTGTACTAACAATGCAGGAGGGTATTGTCTGTAAATATGCAACACGAAACAACAACATCACCATGTCACATACACACACACACACCCACCCACACACCCAGTTGGGACTACAGGCAAGAGGATACACGTCGTGCCCACAACCTCCTTGGGACTGGCATCCATCAGAGACAGCATGTGTTCACTGGCATCAATTATCTCCGTCTCGAAGCTAATCAACACATAAGTGACACGGACAAAAGTAAAACTGAAATCTACTTCACCACTACAGAAACCGAGGGGACTGTGGTAAACTGGAAACCATTTTAGCCTTGGATTGAAAAACAAAAGTAATATAAAAAAATATACAAAAAAGAATAATTCAATTGAAAGAGAGAGAAAAGAAATTTGAACATGTCTTCACTATGACTGAAACCCACCAATCCCTGGAAGACAGCTAGTGCAGCAACCCAAGATAGAGCGAGGAACCTCTCATTATGTCATTTTGTAAACGAAAACACAAGCCACTGAAAGTTTAGAACTTCTTTACCACAACTCACCCACTAAATAAAACACAATAGGAAGTCTGGTATCTGACAGTCTGACAGCTGAACTACTTCAACCCAGAACTTCCATGAAGCACACAATTTCCTCTAAACAATGCTAGGGGGCCACTCATGGCAAAGATTGAATGCCAACCCAGTGGTTATATTTAAAAAATATGGACATTTAATTTTTCCGCTTGCCTTGCATTGCCAGCTCTGGAGGGCACTGCAAGCTTGTAGAACTCATCCACCTGAGTCAATTCATCCTCAGTCAGTTTCTGAAAATAAAATAAACAACAGAATAAAATACAACAACAACAACAACAACAAATTTTAGCATCCTTACTGTAGCGCCTTCATGGCCATTCCTAAAGTTTTCCTTGTCATCATCGCCCACGGTGTTAAGGATGTCTGTCACTCGGAGTGCATAGGCCACAGCCTTCTGCCTCACTACATGCTCTGTTTCCTTCGCCTGCAATTTCTCCGCTTTCTGCTGTCGTTTCTTTGTCTTAGTTATCTTGAAGGAAACAAATACTCGGATAAAAAAAAAAGTGAATGGGAGTAGTTTATATGTATCCATATGATGCCCACCTCTGCTTCCGCCTGAGAAAACTGTTTCTGGAGGTCACGGACCAGTTCCAGCTGCAGTCCCACATCCTGGATCTTGGTGATGGCTTCTTTTTGGTCCTTGTCAAGCTCTCCATCGCTGCTCTCTTTAAGAGCTGTCAGTTTGTTCTAGAAACACAGAAGCAATTTAAAAAGGTGCCCTAACTATCATCACCTTTTCCTTTCTCTAGAGGTTAGAAAGACCCATTATTCTCACACCTCTTCAGACGAGCCCCACATTATCCTCACCTTTCTCTTAAAGATAAAAGAGAACCCATCATGAGAAAGGTAACAAGAGATCCTACATACTCAGGGGGGAAAAAAAAAAAGAAAAAAAAAAGAAAAAAAAAAAGAACTAAATCTTGGCAGCCACAAGCAGTCTTTAGTGCCAATAAACTAGTCCAATAGTGAGGCCAAAAAATACAATGCCACTAAACAGCCAGAAATAAGGGTCACGCTAAAAAACATGTAAGGAGGCCCTCCACTCAAAACATCACCATCTCTTCATTGATGAAAAAGAAAGCAATTTCAATGAACTAATAATGCATTCAACAACGACGCCATTCCTAATCACCTTTCTCTTCTCTAAATTCCTAGCCTTCTTGTCTACAATGGACACCAAGTACAATACAGGGTCTCCATCAACAGACACAAGTGCAGGGTCTACTGGGGCTTTCACTTGTGTTCCTGCCCCCTGTTGTTCTCTCTTGCCACCTGATGACTTTTTTTGGGGCATCTTGAACTGAAAAAAAAAAATACATTAATATTTCCTTTAAAAAGTATACTTCACACTACACAGTGAATACTCTTTGAGTCATTGCAGTGCCTCAGTAACTAAAACGAAGTTACCAACTAAATTACACATTAAGTAATATAAGAAAAAAACTTTGTTTCAGCCAAATCTACGGCCGAATCGGCTTTAGTTACTTCAACAGGACATTTCCTCCTTCAGCCTCACCTACAGATCGCGTTTTCCCGAAAACTAACTGGCCGAAAGGTGCGAAACTTCTCTCCGGTTAGATGAACTAACTTCCTTACCACATGGTCGAGGGACCTAAATTGCATACGCCTATGGGTCACGTGACGGCGTGCGCTATATCGAGAATATTTTGCAGCGAGCGAGGGTGTACAATTACTGAGCCCCTCTCGCTGAAACGGTGTTGGGTCTTACTGTGTTATTCCAGGCTCTCCGTACTTCGAAAGAAACACCGTTTATTACATTGGTCTGAAAAGGGTGTGTATAATACAACTGAACAATACTACAGGTATGTTTTCATTATAAATGCGTAGGAAGTTGCTTGTGCAGCGGGTTTAATTCTTAATGATGTCAGTATAATGTAGTCTTAGGAAGTTGTGTTGAGCAGAATCTACTGTGATATGTCTTCCAGCTGACCAAAATAATGTATTGGTATAGTGGCATAGTAGTTGCATATAACAGCAGCTTTTTTTTTTTTGAAAAAGCATCTGCAAGTGCAGGTTTCTCTGGTATTCGTTTGACTTTTGAATATGAACCCAAGATTATAGATTGTGTGGTAGTATTGTATGTGAAGTACATGCCATGAAAACATTTTACAGTCAGTCTTTCACTCACTGTTAATTTACCTAGCAGCTGATAGAATGCAATGTTAACCCATCTGTCAATGCATTATTAAAATCAATCAATTGTTCGGTAGATCGAAACCCTCTATTTTAAGAAGATGATGTGAATTTAGTACTGATCTTATTGGGTCCTGTATATATTTTATAATGGAATTATTTATTATTTGGGGGAGGTAGGATGAAATGTTGTGGTAAAAGGAAAGTCTGGTGTGGTAATTCATTTTCCGCAAGTCAATTATATATATATAATATGTATTAAATATAATTTGTAAAGAATTTCAATGTTTTCATAATAATAAAGAGCTGATTGTTCTCACCAGAACACTTGACTAAGGTGAACAAGAGTAAATTTAAGTGTTAAGTTTAAAATACGTATTTATTAACTGTTAAAACAGAAAAATTGCTTTTATTGTTATTATTTCAGCCAAAAATGCCTACTTTAATTAAAGAGTAAAGTGGAACCAGAATTTATATCAGTAAAATATCGGCGAGCAGAGTTATTGCAAGATGGTTAACATCATCTTTGGGCAAATCAATCGTCCAATTTTTACAATACGTTTCAAACATATCTTGTCAAGCGTGAGGAGATTTTGAAGGGAAAAGTTGCCTGGAATGAACAGCAGCAGTTGAAGCCTCCTGAGAAGGGGGCAGAGTGCGAGAGAAGAGTGACAGTTTGTGCGACCATGTTATCCACAGTCGGCTCCACGAACTCAATTGAGTCATTTTTAGCTGATAAGTTGTCCTTCTTTGAGCTTTTTTTTCTTCTAGTTTCCTTCTCGAAGTTTGATAGTTGGGTTGGGAAGTAGTTTAGCTGCATAAACGACAACTCTAGCTGGGAAGGTTAGCTCACCACACGGTGCTGTTGAGGCATGTATCGAAGACTCCAGTTATAAACTGCTGTACTGGTTACTGACAATCCTTCATAGGGTCTTTGCTTCAGTTAACATCTTGATTTTGGTGATTTTTACTGAATATTGTCTGAATTTGAAATTAGTAATGCAATTATGAGTTTATTTTCTATTTAGACTATCTCTAAACTTATGTAATTTTTACATTGTAGCACGCGGCTAGAAATATTGATTTTCTCAAAACTGAGAAAATGAGTATACCTAGTCACACAGGAATTTTTCGTAGAAATATTGATGTTTTACATAGTTCAAATCACTGAAATAACTGTCAACTGTAAATGGGCGTAATTTTTTTTTACTAACTATGGCTGTACACACCTCTATGCTTAGCTCGATCTTGTATACTGTGGTGTTATGAAAGAATAGCATATTTAAAGGTTGTGTTTAAGAATGTGTTCACTTCCTGATGTTTAGTGTTAGGGGAAAATATGATTTATCAGCATGATTGCAATGAGGAAGAAGGTGATAGGTTTGTTCAAGTTGACTAGCTAAATTCTTATACTGTTTTCTGACCTTATATTTAGAACCCGTTGCTATATTGTTACTAGGTGTACTAACTTGGTAAGTGTGCACTATTTTTTGCCTTTAGGTATATGAACTGTGCATACTAACAACCCTTGGGGTATTGCTATTTTTGAGTTTTAGTTTAATAGAATAGGCTGGATAAAGCAGGGAGCAGGTTATGTGAGGCCGGATATGGGAGGGTCTACTACTCTCTCATATTATCCAACTATACGGGACCAGCCCTATCATATAACTCTCCTGTGGCTCTGGTACCACAGGAATTTACCATAGCTAGCTGCTTTACTGCTTACTGCAGAGCAGCCCAGGTAGAGTTAGATCTGGAGATAACAGCTGGCAGCTACAAATGCTAAAGTAAACTTGCTAAAGTAAACTTTCTGGCGCGCTTCAATTGAATTTTAATTGAATTTTAATTTTGGGCCGGAAACACGGAAGAATTCGCTTGACACCGAAAATGCTGATAAACAAAGTTGCTAGTGGAAACTGGGCAGGCCTGGGTAAACGGGATCTAAAATAGTTAGAGCATGCGCTTAGGTACTGGTGGATTTAGTGCACAAAGCCCTCGGGCCTACGGCCCTTGGGCTTCAGTGCACTAAATGCACCAGTACCCAAGCGCTTATGCTCTAACTATTACATAGTATTCAGTATACGTAAAAGCGCATCTGGTTGCACAATTTCATTACACAATTTTAGATTTATATAATTTCGTATTTTACAATCACAATAATGATTGCATTGATTACTATTTGTGTATTTGAACAAAAGAACAACAAATTCAGATCTGATTAAATCAATTTTTTTTTCATTGCATACTTGTGTCAACACATTTCAACTGTACGATCATTGTTGTTTTGTCTTCCCCAGGAATTCACACCTCAATACTGAATACTGATGTGCATATTAGCACAAGATTTGTCATATTTGATCGGACTTTACTGTATGTGGATACAGTGGTGTTCTTAGACTTACAACTGATTAACCATATTAGGCCCATTGACTACATAACTGTGAGAGTCAGGGAATACCTGTGGCCGCTTTTGGGAGGGACTATCCAAAGAGATTTGGTACTTAAGAAGAGTGTAGTATTGTATGCTGTGGTTGTGTCAAGACTTGTTTGTCTCGTGTTTATTTGTTAAAACCATACAAAACAAATCAAGTAAGGAGATCTTCATTGCAGTGCATATTCACAGTAAGCTAGCTAATAATGCATGGAAAGTAACATTTGATAATCCACTTGTTTGAGAGGACCTGGTTTTATTGTGTACTATTGACTAAAAATTAAAACACCACCAAATTAAGTTAAAGAATGACATATTTTGGTTATATGCATAAATTAGTACTAATTTTTTTTATTATGTCAACTATATCAACAGAAGTTATTACTTCTACCAATTCCTCTACCTAAATAAAAAATATACACTTTCAAGTCGGTGTTTTAGTTGTTACTGGTTTCACGTTTATTTTCTCTCTTGTAATAGAGGATGTCGTGTGATGTGAAGGCACGTGAGTTGGCTCAATACGATGACATAGCCAGCAGCCTGTGCGTGGATCCTATGGTGGGGTTCACCACTCACAAGATGAATCCCAGGTTCAGACATGTCAAGGGAAGGTAAGGGTCTCCTCTGGTGTGTGCCACCCACTCAGTAGTGTGAGGTGTGTAATGCAAGTATATCACAGGTACAGCTTTCATTGTGGCTAATGTGCTTTTTTTTGTGTGCAAATTTTCTCTGTGCACACTTGCTTCATAAGCTGTAGAAAAAGTGTTGCATTCTTACCCCTCCCACCCCCACACACACGCACACACACACATGTACATGCTTACATACATGCACACACATGCATGCCTTCACACACATATACTTGCATACACACATACTTGCACTTACTGGTTTCATTACTCCTGGGGAATTTTATGCTCCACTTATTACCTAATTGATTTGTGCCTTAGTGAACTATTTGTGGTGGATTGAATGTTACAGTTTATATGCAAGTCATCGTGCAATAATAGTACCAGGTGGGCAGACCAAATTCAAGTACATATAGAGCAGCTTACATGTAATAAACTTGGTAAAGGGTATGTCAGGTGGGTGCTCTATTGGTTTAGGCTCAGAAGTGAATTTTTTTTTTTGATAAAAAAGCTTTAATTTGATCTCCTCAACCATAACTCATTATTTTGTGTGAAAAGTTAAAACCTTTCACCAAACAAACAATAGCATGCAGGATGACAGTAGCCACACAAAGCAATGAAAGTCACAATGAATAGAATGGAGGAAGGAAAGAATGGGCTTACTTGACAATATTAACTAGCTAGTGATGTGCTTGAGCACAAATGGCGAGCGAGCCTAAAACTTTTGAATTACGTACATAAGGTAAAGGGGATTCAATGCCATAGTAATCACACTCCCCGCAACTGTTTGAATTTGGAAAGAAAAAAAAAGCAATAAAAAACCAAGTCACGTTATTTAAACGTTTTCATTGTGATATTTGTTAGCTAAGTAGTAGTTGTAACGCACACTACTTTCACACTTAACTGAACATACCTACACAAGGCTTACCTTCGTGGTTAGTCTAGTGGACAATGAATTTTCAAATAAATACTGTTACGTAGGGCTAAAAAATATGACAAATAGCTATTAACTTACCACCGCTACTAACTCGAATAGAAGTGCAACTCCTTTAAGTTTTTGAGTTTTAACTGTACCCGCAAAAGAATTCAAAGCGGTAAACAATTCAATTTCTAGGGTGATATGGGTAATGATCGATAACCAGAGGAATTTGTTTAGTGAAGTTTGGGACAGAGTTGAACACTGAGCTAATGCAAAAGTACGTGAGGGTCAAAGTACAAAATGACATACGTACGTCCAAAATGGCACTTGCACATGAGATTTTATTAACAATCAACATAACTTGCACGTATAATACTTTATATAAACAATTTTTATACAGAGGGTGGGGGGAGGGAGGGGGGCACCCTGGGGTTGCACTCTCCCAGCCACAGTTCCTCCCAAAGTTTTGGAAGATAATATTATACATTAGCAAGTAGATTTCTATGAGTAGTAAGATTATAAAATCATGCATGTGACTAAACATCAATCAGTGTGAAGTACAAATGGGTGTGGCTAAGTACAGCAGTATCTCCCACCCCAGCAAAGAATCCTGTATGACACCCCTGATATACATGTGTACGTATACTTGTGTAGGTTCTGTCGTCTTAAGGATGTGATAACCCTTTACCAGGAGGATGGAGATGCAGATCGTGCCTATGACTGCTTGGTCAGTGGCAACTGGGCAAAGACATTCCTAATGGGGAAGCCCCGTACCCAAGTCTCTAACTTCAAAGAACATGTATGTGATTTAGAGCAGAGGTGGTAGATATTTTAGTAAAGAAACGAGGCTAGTTCTTTGTAGAGTGAACGATACATTCTCTAATTCTGTTTTGTCATTTCATTCATTTTTTATTTTACAGGTATGTAAATAGGCTATTTTTAAAATAAATATTTATTAATTTTTTGCTTATTTATTTGTATTGGAGAGCGAGCAGAGTAAACTAATAGAGCTGAATGGTATATTTATTTATAGTTCACATGTTGGTGTTTATAGTATATGTGTACTGTATGTACATATGTTTGTGAGTGGGTGGTAATTTTGCTTATTACACCGTGTTGTCTTAAGTAAATTTACGTTCATCTATGGTTATAAGTGTTTCCCCCTCCCCCCTTTCCAAAGCAAAATAGTCTTACGAATCCCTTTCCAAAGCAAAATAGTCTTACGAATCCCTGAATATATAATAGTTACCATGTGGTATAAGAATTATCGCTGATAACTGTCCAGATCCCAATGGCAAAGCATGAGGAGGAGCGTGGATATCAGTGATAATTTGAAGAGTTGTCATGATTTAACTGTTGTATCCCATAGTTACCATTTCAAACAGTGTAGAAGACCAAATTAAAAGAGAGGATATTGTTGTTGTTGTTTTTTGACAATATGTCCAGTTGTGATGGAGCAATGATATCTAGTGAGGTTTACAAGACAAGACTGTAAACTCCAAAAAATGATTTTTCGTGTCAAGTCTTGTTTTGACAGGGATAAGTAACAGTAACCATTGCCGAAGAAAGCTTCGTACAAGTAAAAGAGTATAAATGTATGTATAATTTTCCTACATAGTTAAAGAACCAAAATATACAACTTTATACCATGATTGTTTATGCATCTCTATTTTATCAAAAAATTCATTTGCGTGCAATTTAAAGACTTTTTGTGATACTAAAATCTTTTTTCTGTAGGTGATTAGAGGGGAGTAATACATGGGAATAACATTTTTAATTGGCTGTTACCATAGCAACTATGGTATTAATATATTGTAGGATTTTTTTTAGGTTTTTGAAATAGTTTTGACATCAATTTCATGGAAATGTCAACCTCCTTCGTTCTGAAAAATACCCAGATTTATATTTTTGCAGTGGATGCATAATTTTTGGCTCTGACTGGTTATCCTAAACAATAGAGTAGGGTGCTTTTGAAACGTGTGTGTGTGAGAGCTTGGCTCTTAACTAAATTAATCCACGAAGCTAAACAGTGTGTTGTTTTGAACGAGCAAGATGTTGATTCAGTTATTGATGATGTTTTCCAAGTGGCATCACATGCTGTTTGCTTTTCATGAGCAACACACCTGAGTGATGAACAGAAACATGAGGAGGATGAGAAACTGTCAATGCTGATTATGCAATTTTTATCAAGGAAGTGTGCGAAAACAGGATGCAATTAAACTGAGAAAAAAAAGAGCATAATAATCATGAATTGTGATATTTACTGCAGCTCCCTTACTGATACTGGTCTTTATGTGTGGCTGGGTGCATATGAATAAGTAAAGCTTTTTTTTATTTTTTGGTTACTAAACACATGCTTGAATTAGGTCAAATGAGAGCCTAATAATCAGTTAGTCATACCTTTCTCTCTGTACCATGATGTGAACCTATAGTTGTGACAATTTACAGAAATTGCCTGTATTCTTTAATTTATAAGAAAGCCATCATCAGAGATAACTACAATGACACTAAAACTAATTGCCAGGCCAATCTTGTTCACTGTATGCTGTTCTTCAGTGAATAAATCGTGCTTCTATTAAAATTTATCATACACTCAGTTGTTCATAAATTTACCCTTGTCACGATAAAAACCAAGCTGTCTTTGCTTACATGCGTTGATAAAATGCGATGGTCGGCAAAGTCATGAATGGCTTTGAGTGGGCTGCTGTCCAAGTAAGAACTGGTCATCACATTTGCATACACTTGATTCATGTCATTTTCTATTGTGGTAACCACGCGATAGGCTGGCACTTTGTGCTTTTCGTCCACTATATGCAGTGCCAAGGTGCCTTCAAATTGACTGGGGAGCTGATCGTCAAATTCACCGATAGACTTGTAAATGCTAACAGAGATGCACTTGCCCTTGTACTGACCTTGGCCGTTGATTGTAACCTGCAGGTACAGCCGATGGCCCCTTTGAGCTGTGTAGAATGGTGGTGATGACCAGACTGTATTGTCTCGTTTCAATTTAGAAATGTTCTTTATGGTGAACTCTGCAACAGCACTTTCTGGTAGCCAGTAGTTATGTGGGTGTGGCATAGGCACAGCGGAATACGCCTCATCCTGTGCTGGCACTTTAGCTTGCAGTTCTTCCAGATTCTTCTCAAGCTTCTGGTTTCTCTCTTTCAGTTTAGACACTTCGTCTTTTAACTTTGCTTCAGTGATCTCCATTTCTTTGAGCTTTCTGGCCACCAGATGTAAATGGTAGACGACCGCATTATCAGAATGTTTGGAATATTCGAAACGGGAGAGAATGTCGGGGCAGCCTATTGGAGCAAAGTCACACTTGATCTTTTTTTTGGGACAGTCATTTATGACGTGGTTGTCCAAATCCACTTTGAGGACAGTTTCTCCGCACTGATTAGGGCAGGGTACAGGAACTCTGTTGCACTTCTTCTCGTGGTTGTACGTGACGTCCCTGAATGTGGACTTGTATTCATTGCAGAATTTGCAGGTGTGTGGCCTCAAGTTGCAGGTGTGGTCTATGTGCTTCTGAAGTTGGCTTTTTACTATCTGCTCAGAGCAATGGGGACACTTATATTTAGTTTCTGCTTCTTTTGTAAAACGGCAGTAGTTGCGGGCGGCACTGTTTGCATCGTCACTAGAACCGAGATGATCCATTAATCTCCTTGGCGATCCCACCCACAGGCATCCCTTGTCATAATTTGGACAGTGTGCCCTCATTTTTGCTACCATATTCTTGAGCTCTGTGTTGCTGCAGTGGAAATAGCTGGTAGCCTTGCAGTTCCCACAGGGTATCTGGTAGCTGGTTATGTTTTCCACACAATCCAAGCAGTAGTTCTTGGCACAGCAGGTCACCTGCTGAGGATCAAACATGAGAGTGGAGCATTCTGTGCAGTAGAGGTCTTGAGGCCTATCCAGGTCATTCACCAGTTGGCAGTAGCTCCCTTTGTTCTTTCCATGGCTACCCGTTGGTGAACCTGTGGTGAGAGCTCTGGAGGATTTTGAAGTGGGGATCAATATTTTCTTTCTTGTTGTCATCCTGTTCTTCCCTCTCAGACTGCTTTCAAGTTTCTTTTGCTAGAGGCTTGATGTACTTAACTGGACCGTGATGCTGCATTAGAGCAGTATAGTCAGAGTTGAATCAATTAGTACGGTACAGTCCCCCTCTCCCTTTCCGAAGGTTGTTTTCTGCTATATTGAGTGTAATTAAGAGTAAGACAACTATCTATGTTTTGTTTACCAAACTTTTAAAAGTGTTAATATGTTTTTTGTTTTGATAAAATACGTTTGGTTATCTTTGGCTCTTTATTGCCCATCTGTTATGAATAGGGGAAAGGGGAAAGATGAAGGGATTTGAGAGAAAGGAAGGATAATTTATGAGGGGGTGAGAAAGGGCATAAAGTGGGAGGAGAACAGGCTATGACGAGGTTGGGCGCAACATTCATAGCAAGTTACTGGTGTTTGTTGATATTCATATCTGTTGTCATGGTTTTGATACTTGTGAGGTGACTTGAGTAAACAGTTGACACTTTCTTCAGAAGCAGTGACTTGTATGTTCATCATTTCACTAAACCACCTGCAAGTTATTGAAATAAGCCACATACTTCACTTACAGTATGATATGCAATGCTCACTGTGTGTGTGTGTGTGAGTGTATTTGTGTGTTTGTGAGTGTATTTGTGTGTTTGTGAGTGTATTTGTGTGTTTGTGACTGTGTTTGTGTGTGTTTGTGATAGTCTCTGTGTATAAATGCAGTGTGTGTGTGTGAGTGTATTTGTGTGTTTGTGAGTGTATTTGTGTGTTTGTGAGTGTATTTGTGTGTTTGTGACTGTGTTTGTGTGTGTTTGTGAGAGTCTCTCTGTATAAATGCAGTGTGTGTGTGTGAGTGTGTGTGTTTATTAGCGTGTAAGTGTGAGTCAGTGGGTGGAGTTTATACATTCACACTTGCTCATGTGTTTTATGCTTGTGCAAGCACATCCTAAACACACACTTATAATGTTTGATGTCTTGGTTGTACTTCCCCTTCCTCTTTTTTGTTCTCCTCCTTATTAGTTCATGAGATATCTGCACATGTACGGCCTGGATGCAGGATTCTCTATAGTCTCTTGTAATCGATACTCCAACGAAACCTGTGGAGCAAAGATCATTGTAACTAAGGCTTGGTGAGTTGTGTGCATGTGTGTGTGTATGTGTGTGTGTGTGCATAAAACCAGTGATCTAAGTAATTTGGTGAATTTACGCACTAATTAATAATCACTACCACATTTCCTTGATTAGATTGTGCAGAGTTTGTCTGTCTGAGTGGAATAATATGCATCTTCAAATTCCATGCACAGCCCACACAAGATATTTGACCACTAGCTGACAATTGACTAACAGTTTATAGTATTTTAGCTTAGCTCGCTACCAAGCAATACTTTATTTCCTTTCTGTGTTTAATTGCAAACAACTGACTAGTGCAACGTCAACAACCACATAGAATTAATTCCCTGTACCTTTAAAACTGATGAACGAAATAGAAAATGCCCTTTAATAGATCATGCCCTGGAACATACCACGCACAGTTTCAAGGTTTGAAAAATAGAACACACATGGTCTATTTGAGGAAATACAGTGTATATAATATAGTATTGTCGGTTTTTGTTTAATTGTATTGCTTATCTGTCTCAGGTCTATTGGTGATCGTATACAGAAGTTGTGTGGATGCATTGCGGAAATGACCAGAGAAGAAGAGAGGAACTTCCTGGTCCCTGGACAGAATGACTTCAGTGTAATGTACTCCACGCGTAAAGGTCGCTCACAGCTCTGGCTAGGACCTGCTGCTTACATTAACCATGGTAAGTAAAAGGGACAGACAGAGCGAAGGAAGGAGAGAGAGAGAGATTACGTATGAAGAAGTTAGTTAGTTTAATGTGACATTTACTTTGTTGATGTGACCCCTCTCAAGTTTGGTTCTAAAAAAATACCCTACAATTTTTGGTTTTATATATTTCTAATAGATGTAATATTTATTTGTTAAATTTTTGTTTGTTTATTTATTTACTTATTTTATTTATTTATTTTCAGATTGTCGACCCACTTGTAAGGTAAGCGATCTTTGGTTGGTACTGTGGGAATGGATTACATGGATTTGTTTTTGTTTGTTTCTCCTTCAGTTCATTGCGACAAGTCGTAACACGGCTTGTGTGCAAGTGCTCAAAAACATGTCTCCGGGGGATGAGGTCACCTGTTACTATGGAAACAACTTCTTTGGTGACAACAACTGCAACTGCGAGTGTGAAACGTGTGAGAGGTGAGTTGATGTGTATGGTTGGCAAGTGTAGGTGGGGCTAGTGAACAGGAGATGGGAGGGGCTAGTGAGCAGGGATGTGGTTGTGGCTAGTGAACAGGGATATGGGTGGGGCTTGTGAGCTGGGATGTGGGTGTGGCTAGTGAATAGGGATGTGGGTGTGGTTAGTGAGCAGGGGTGTGGGTGTGGCTAGTGAGCAGGGGTGTGGGTGGGGTTAGTGAGCAGGGGTGTGGGTGGGGCTAGGGCAGGGTGGGGGGGGGGCTTAGTGAAAGGGGTGTGGGGGGGTTAGTGAGTAGGGGTGGGGGTGGGTAGTGAGCAGGGGTGGGGTTGGTGTTAGTGAGTAGGGATGTGAGTGGGGCTAGTGAGCAGGGTGTGGGTGGGGGCTTAGTGAACAGGGGTGTGGGTGGGGGTAGTGAGTAGGGGTGGGGGTTGGGGGGAGGTGAGTGGTGGGTAGTGAGGAGGGGATGTGGGGGGGGGATGGGAGCAGGGGTGATGGTGAGGGAAGTGAAAAGGGGTGTGGGGGGGGTTAGTGAGTAGGGGGGGGGTGGGGCTTGTGAAAGAAGGGGCTGGGGTGGGGCTAGTGAGCAGGGGTGTGGGTGGGGCTAGTGAACAGGGGTGTGGGTGGGGTTAGTGAGTAGGGGTGTGGGTGGGGCTAGTGAGCAGGGGTGTGGGTGGGGCTAGTGAGCAGGGGTGTGGGTGGGGCTAGTGAGCAGGGACGTGGGTGGGGCTAGTGAACAGGGATGAGGCTATGAGCTGTGTGTGGGATGAATGATAATGAATATGAGTAGATATAACTGGGGGCAGTGACAAAGTATGTGTGGTCAAGTGTGTTGATGTGTACTATTACATGGTACCTGCAGGCAGTCTAGTGGAGCATTTCGAGCCACTGGCCCCACTACTACTGTAGGCGAGTGCACATCTCAAGTGAGTACAACTTCATCTTCGGAGGCAGGAGTGAGAGGCGGAACATCCACCACTTCAGGGACCACTAAGAAATACTCACTGAGAGACACGGACAAGCGGATAAAGAGAGAACGCTATTTGTCTCAAAGTGAGTCTAGGGGATGAATATAATGTGGTAATTTTAGTTATAGTATGCAGTGTAGTCAGTTGTAGTCAATTAATTGTAGTCAATAGTGTCATGTGATTCAGTTCTAAATGACTTGTGGCAATGTCTATACCGCAAGCGTTGTTTAGCACTTTTTAACCTCAGTTTTAGTCAAGGATTCTTTTTCTGCCAACATTTTTTTGTCAGTGTAGGTAAAAAATTAAAAATGTAGTGAAGAATTTGTACCCTCAGCGCGCATGCACAAGGGTGTCTGGGTACGGTTCACTCCTCTAGTGAAGACTGCATTTACATATACCATTTTCACTGCACAAGCTTATACCTGACTAGGTATATGCCAAATAAATTATTAGTTTGGTCTGAGGAATGGATTTTGTAATAGCTAGCTAGTGTATAGTTGGCACTCAGGGTTTGCTCCTTTGGTTTTCATTTTAAATAAAATTTTCTTAATACATTCACTGTTGACAGTTGGTAGTTTGTTTCTATAAACCTTAAGTACAGCATTGCTGGTGTAGTTATCATCTCAGCTGGTGTAGTCACCATCTCAGCTGGTGTAGTTATCATCTCAGCTGGTGTAGTTATCATCTCAGCTGGTGTAGTCACCATCTCAGCTGGTGTAGTTACCATCTCAGCTGGTGTAGTTACCATCTCAGCTAGTGTAGTTACCATCTCAGCTGGTGTACTCACCATCTCAGCTGGTGTAGTTACCATCTCAGCTGGTGTACTCACCATCTCAGCTGGTGTAGTTACCATTTCAGCTAGTGTAGTTACCATCTCAGCTGGTGTAGTTATCATCTCAGCTGGTGTACTCACCATCTCAGCTGGTGTAGTTACCGTCTCAGCTGGTGTAGTTATCATCTCAGCTGGTGTACTCACCATCTCAGCTGGTGTACTCACCATCTCAGCTGGTGTAGTCACCATCTCAGCTGGTGTAGTCACCATTTCAGCTGGTGTAGTCACCATCTCAGCTGGTGTAGTCACCATCTCAGCTGGTGTAGTCACCATCTCAGCTGGTGTAGTTACCATCTCAACTGGTGTAGTTACCATCTTAGCTGGTGTAGTTACCATCTCAGCTGGTGTAGTTACCATCTCAGCTGGTGTAGTTACCATCTCAGCTGGTGTAGTCACCATCTCAGCTGGTGTAGTTACCATCTCAGCTGGTGTAGTTATCATCTCAGCTGGTGTACTCACCATCTCAGCTGGTGTAGTTACCATCTCAGCTGGTGTAGTCACCATCTCAGCTGGTGTAGTCACCATCTCAGCTGGTGTAGTCACCATCTCAGCTGGTGTAGTCACCATCTCAGCTGGTGTAGTCACCATCTCAGCTGGTGTAGTTACCATCTCAGCTGGTGTAGTTACCATCTCAGCTGGTGTAGTTACCATCTCAGCTGGTGTAGTCACCATCTCAGCTGGTGTAGTCACCATCTCAGCTGGTGTAGTTACCATCTCAGCTGGTGTAGTCACCTTCTCAGCTGGTGTACTCACCATCTCAGCTGGTGTAGTTACCATCTCTGGTTGTGGTTGAAAATGTTATTGTACTAGATGACTCTCTTTCCTTTCCATACCATTAATTAGTAAGGAGTTCTGCGACTAGTTTACGAGTATGGAATGTTGGTATGTACAGTATGTCAAAGTATGACTGATTGGGTTGGTGGTTATGAGTAAAGTTTTACAATAGGGATTAATAATCACTAACCAAGATACCTTTTTTTTGTATATGATGCTTTTTTTTCATTTTTTTTTTAATTTTATTTTTGTTGCTGTTTTTTTTTTTTTTTTTTTTTTTTTATTGTTCATGTTATTTTAGATGACAGTGATTGTGGTTCTGAACTGTCAACTCCTAAACGTTCCCGTTCTGATTCCAATGATCCCAGATCACCACTCTGTGGCGTGGTTCCAACTCCAGTCCCAACATCTCGCTCTACAACTAACAATGATAGTGCTCCTCCCAAGAGAAGATTAACTAGATCCAGTGCTTCAAACTCATCCTCAAAGAGTGAACTACAGCAGCTAACTTCTAACAGAATATTGGGTAAGAATGGTTTCTTAAAGAAGCCATCAGAATCAAGAACACTGAGTGATGATTCTGTGGCATCATTAAAACTAATCTCAGATAGGACATCAAAGAGATTGGTGTCTGCATCTGGATCATCTTCTTTAAATGGTTGGGATCAGTCAATATCAGGTAAATGTGATCGTAATAATACAGGAGGAAATCATTCTGACTCTGATGCGTCAGTAGTGCCTGCCAGAAGATCTTTAAGAACAGCAGCTCAGCCCAAGAAACTGCCCTTGAAACCAGTGGAACAATCTCCGACCACGAAACAAATAGCTTCATCGAGAGTAGCTGCAACAGCTGAAGTTCCCCTTAAGCCCGTCATTTCAGGAAGTAGTAGCAAACTTAAAGAGCATCAACCAATGGCCACTAGCAAGCAGAATGCAAGCACTTTGAAGCGATCACCCAAAATATTAGCTCGTGATAAGGAGAAAATAGAACGTCTTATAAAGAAAAGAAAACACACTCAGAATGAGGCTGCTCTTGGACCAAACACTAACCCTGAGGAGAACCCAAGCTACTTTACATCCATATTTACTCCCAATGCAACAGTGACCAGGTCAAAGTCCAAAAATGGGGCCATCCAGCTTGTGAAAGTGAATCCTGTAGGCTCCAGGAACAAGACTCCTGTGACACCCATCGAGTGTCCCGTGGGCGGTCAGCAAGATGTGGGTGGTGTACTTAGCACCAAGACTGGCAGAGGGACCACAATAAGCAATAATTATCCGGCTCTTCTCTCTCCAAACGGGACGAGCACAATCAATATCAGTGTGGAATGTAAGACTAGGAAGTCATTCAGTGAACTGGACATGTTGTGTGGTGAGACTGAAGAATCAGAAGGAGGTTCTTCTTCCTCCTCGCGGCTGCGTCGAAGGCGGAACTTGTTAACTTCCAATAATGTGTTTGTTGCTCTTGATGTGAAGCCAAGCGAGCAGACTTCTTTCAGTCCTGATTTACAGAAGATAGGTCCCAAACTTGACACGGACGTCCCTCGGGTGGCGTCTATTACGATTGAGTCTGGCTGCACTAGTCCATTGGTAGAAGATTCTAAGTCTTGTGATGAGCTCAAAGACTCAACTTCTGTGAAAGATAGTGATATTGTGTAGCGAATGATTGCATTTTTGTTTGTATATTTGTTTGTTTAGACATTTGATATGATGGTATCGTATGTTTGTGCTGGCCAGTGCTAGCTTTAAGTTATTTTTGTGGACATGTGAGTTAAAAAATAAAGTTTTGAATCACTTAGAATTTTGTTATCTGTAAAAAAAAAAAAAAAAAAAAATGGATAAACAAGTGAAAAACCATGGTAATTAAGTGTTCAATGAATATAGTTATAATAATGCGGATAATTTACACAGTTTATCAGTTACCACACTTACTATGTTCATGCTTGTATCAAAGCTAATCAGACAATGTGTGGGAAGGGAAGTTGGCTGTGATAGCTAGTAGAAGGAATGGCCATCATTTACATTCCAGAGCTAAAAAAGGCATGGAGACAATGGCCGGTGATAATCATGAGGTGTAGCGTGTCTATTTGGCTACAAGCCACTCCCAGAGTTTGCTAGTTGGTTGCAGAATCATGACATTGCTGTCTCTGTTACTCCTCTTATTTGCTGCCTTGTTCAATGAAGACATGAAGTGTAATGGCAGCATGTCATTTACAAAGTGCCGCTCTGCAAAGAGTAAGCACCATTATGTTACCTGACATTGTGTTCTTTTGACTAATGCTATATTTTCAGCATCTTTTCCTGGAGGAGCTGATCCTGGCAAACCTTTACAGGTAGAGGATAATCTTCCAGCATCGTGGAACTGGGCCAATGCTTATGGCATTAATTACCTTTCTGAAGTAAAAATTGAACACATCCCGCAATGTTAGTAACTTATGACAGCACGATGACCAAGTGGTACTCTAATTACTGTTGTTGTTGTTGTTGTTGTTGTTGTTTGTGAAGACTGTAGTGGATGCTGGGCATTTGCCCCACTTTCTGCCATCAATGATAGATTTTCCATCATGTATAGTAATACGTTCCCACAAATTAACCTGTCACCACAAGTTCTGATAAACTGTGTTAATAAAGGAAGCTGCAGAGGGGGCAACCCTAAAGCAGTTTATCCTTACATTAGAGACACTGGAGTTCCTGATGAATCCTGCCTAAATTATCAAGTGAGTTTTCAGGTCTAAAACAAAAAGAAAACAACAATAAGCAACAAGATGTCCATCTGTTCTTAATTATGTTGCTTAGGGAAAGGATGGAGTGTGTGTAGACAAAGGTGTCTGTACAATGTGTCAGGCTGAAGTAAGTTTAATCATAGGGAAAGCTTTAAGTCAATTGTTGCTTAACAAAGAAGAGTTAGATTTCAAATGAGGATTTCTAGCTAAGAAAATGAAAATTTAGCCAGCAATCCTCTTTTTATAGGAACTAACCGAATTTGTTAGTTGTGTACCACAAATCTCAAGCTGTCTCTACTCCACAAAAGGTCGTGAGACTTTCCAAGTGAGAATTTTATCTGTGAATTAGCGATTGTTTGGCAATGCTTGATGAGAGACAGTGAGCTAGCTAATTCAACATGGAGCGTTTTCCATTTAAAGAAGGAGTACATTGCTGAAGTGCATGAAATACAGTATATAAGCATCCTATTTAACATAAAAAGTCACTAAGGCCAAAGTCCCTTTTTTGTAAAATAAATTATTTTTATGATTTGTTTGAAAGTAATTCTTTCTGGTTTATTAGTTTGTTCCATTCATTCACCAGCAAGTACAGATTAAAAAAAATTTATATATATATATGAAACTATCCATCACATTTGTGATGCTATAGTTAGTATTGTTTGTTGATGGGAAATGAATTAGACTGGTTAGCCTTACTTTAGTATGTTTGTAATGCACTGTGGTACTATTGTAAGTCATTTTATTGCTGAGCATGATATTGTGTTTTTATGAAAACTTATATTTTAGATATTATAATTAGCTAAAGGTTTTTACTCAAATTGAATAGACTCAAAGGTAATTTAAAAGTCCATAGTCCCAAATATATCCAGCAGGATTGGAAATTGTAA
>WLWD01003231.1_pt1 | contig 21472 bp, 11 predicted proteins | sample 6712731 | NCBI WGS metagenome assembly WLWD01 (sample SAMN12718690, study PRJNA576275) | sponge metagenome | isolation source: marine sponge | host: Mycale hentscheli | place: New Zealand: South Island, Marlborough, Capsize Point | collected 2014-11-01
GGGGAGGGGCTTTCGTAGAAAATTCATTGTTTTATGGTTCTGGTGTAGTGTTACACCCACACATTCCAAGGAGCCCAAATACCATGAATATCATTAATAATTAGTTTTGTGGTGTCAGGTTTAAATGGCTTGGTATTCCCAGCTTGTATTAGGTTACTTAAAAAGATTTCCAGCCAGAGGATAATGTTCCTTCATAAGTATGATGTTCGTTGAGATGTGAAAACAACAACAACAACAACAATTGTTGTTGTTTTTTGTTTCAATAATTATAAGATATATTTGAATGCAGAATAATAGCAAGATTGATATTGTAAGTGTTTAAATAAAATTTGTGTGATTTTAAGTGATAAGTAATGAATTATGAATTGCATGTTGTGTATTCTATGGCTCTCAAGTGCCTCCCTACCTGAATCTGACGCAATGCTAGTTCCGGGAGTAATGCTTCAATAAAACTTCCTTAACGTCACTAGTTTGTTTCCCCACCACTTCCTATCTCGATATACGCTTTCAATATGTATATCCTTTCTCGTACATACAACAAAATCACAACAATTCTTGTCAGTACAGTATAACTGGCACTGCACTTGAAAATAGTAGTCATGTCTTCATTTCAGTATTCTTTCTTGTGATACTCTGTCCACTTCCATGTAAAAGGAGGAACTATTGCATGCTTCATCTAAATATTTCTCCGGATTTTTTTTTCAAATTTCTACTAGTCCTAATTGGGCTAGTTGTGTTGCTCGAGTCATGGACCATACCATCTTGAGAGGTAGCTAGCCAGTTATTGCTTTAAGAAATGAACAGCCCACAGTTTTCAACTCGAAAATTGTGATCTTGCTGCTGGTTGTGTGATATATTTTGGTGGATAGATACAGCTTCCATTGATGTGCCATAGCGAGTCGCCTGGTTTCCTTTAAATGTACTGTATAATAGTAGTGCTTGTACTTTCTTGCTTTTATTGTTTTTTCCTTCATTTTTTCAATTCCCCCAGCCACGGAAGCTGTCAGCCATTTATTTTCATTGTTGTTGCTACTGATAACTGTTGTTCAGATCTCTGGCTCATTCTTCAATGTGTATTCTTGCTTCATGTGTGACAAACTCTCTCGTATGATAGAAACTAGATTTTAATTCTTGTAGATGCTCTAAAGGTATGTCTTCTGTAACTACTTGGCCAGGCAAAATACCTCCACCATGTCAACTACAAGCACTGCAAGCTGGTGTGCCACATTAGTTAGCATACTTACTTTTCGTCTTTGCTTCCTTACTGCTCCGTAGCCTTTCTTTTCTTATCTTTTGCTAAGATTTTAGTTGAACGTTTTGCTGTATTGATAAACACTTCATTTGGGGAAGATTTAGTCAAATCTTTCCATGCATGAAGACCCATTCGGGGCTTATGCAAAAAATTGTATATGGGTTTACCATTAACAGCCAACTGGAAACACAGGCTTATAAATTTAATGAATAATTGGCTAGAGCCATGATCAATATCCAGTTCCAAACCATAACGGAATAAAAGCTAGAGCATTCAATGTTTGTGTGCTGTGTGGCTCAGATTTCTTCAAAAGGAGAGAAGACTCCCTTGTTGCTACAGATACACCCTAACAGTACAAAATAATAAATGACACATGATAGCCTCAATTGTGTTAAATTTGAAATGGTCCCCATTCACTTACGTGATGAGAAAGACGGTGAGTAAGCATCAACAATTGTGAGACACTTCCACATATGAAAACTTTATTTTCTTTGCTAGCGTATTTTTTGGCTCCGATTTTTTTTTTAATCTCATCAAAGAACACGAATTATTTTGAATTTTTTCCTACATAACTATTAGCCAATTGACACTTATGAATCGCCACTACATTCTGAAAAGGGGGGGCTCGTACGACACCTGTCGAGCCCCCCCCCCCTACATCCGCCCCTGTGTAAATTCATTCAGATTAGCCATTGTTTTGACTTATAATAATCACTACAATAATTATGATATTTTAGATCTAAAAAATGTCATCTGAAGAGGAAGAGAAGCCCAAGCCAGGTTATGAAGCATTGCAGAAGGAGCAAAATCAAGTTAAAATTACCATAAAGAACAACTTTGATGTAATGACGAGGACATTGTGGGACAAGAAAATGCTACCCAAGACCGACTATGAGAATGTCACTGATCCATTAGCATTGCTTCCTGAGAACACAAAAGTGGACATCGTGTTTAAGAAGTTGGCAAGCAGCATTGATGAAGTTGACGATAAATTTCTGAAGTTTTTGGAGATTATTCGCAAAAAAACGAATGCTAAGAATACAGTTGATATTCTGGAAAAAGCTTATAAGGATAAGGGAAGAGTTATTGCAGGGAAAGATTCAACTAACCCACCAGACTCTGGAGCTTCATTGCAAGGTTTGCATACGTTACTAGCAAAATTTTTAGTATAAATTTTACAAATATTTCCTCAAAAATTGTAGATACCTATTACTTCTATTTGTGTGCTATAAACTTTTTCAGTTTGAATTTTTTTTTAAAGTAACTAAGTATAAATGTACTTACAAGGCAATACACATGTTCAGAAGCATGGTCGGACTATACAAGAATCAATTGATTTATTATAACCATTTAAATATAATTGTTTCTAGCTCTTAGCCCCAAGGAGTTCTCAAAAAAACTTTCTCCAAAAGAATTTTCTGAATGGATGAAGACTGAAAATCACTTGTCCGACGATAATTGTGATGTCATCGTTGGTTAGTGGTCTAATGACTTATATCTAATCTATTTTTAGTTTTTATTTGAAAATGAATAAATAATGAAATTTTTTTTTTTATGCAGGCAAAAGTATTAGTGGAAGGGTTTTTGCTGATCTAAATGAAAAAGAACTAAAAGAGTTCGGATTTGTGGGAGCTGGATATTATGCCATGAGAAGTGTTTTGAGAGAGGTACTGCATTATATTAGATACAACATACTTCATATAACAAAACACTTCATTATGTGCTATTATTGTCACTATTCATATAATTTGATTTTTAGATTTTCAAGATTTTTATTGCTGTGTTTGTTGTTTGACTACAGGTAACAGAGAAAGATGAACCAGGTAAATAAGCTAATGTAATATTTTTCTTTAGTGTTCATATATTATGGTACAGACTTCATTCATTTCTATTTGTTTAGCTGACAAAGGATCTACAGTGCAAATAAATCCAATTCCAGTAGATGAAAAGGAAAGAGAGGAAGGTAATTATAAAAAAGACTTTAATTAGCCATTTATCTCATTAGTTCAGAGATCAGAATTTTTAAATATGCCATTAATGTCAAACTCAATTGGTAAAACAATTTTTTTTGCATTAATGCAGAAAGTGATAGCCGCCACAAGAAACGAGATAATTGGGACAGATATCCAGCTAAAGATCGTGGTACAGTCACTCCTTTGCTCAGGCTAAAGGTCTCGCCAGATGAGGTGGAACCGTTGAATATCGTGCCTGAAGTGAACATTCCTAAGCTTGATTTGGGATACTACGACATGTCCAATAAGAAGCACGGAGTTTGCCTGATTATTAACAACGAAAATTTTAAAGGTGGTCATGGTAGAAGATATGGAACTGAACGTGATGAGTACAATCTCATTCAGACTTGGCAGTATCTGGGTTATTACGTTGAAGTTCGCAGAGACTTAACTTTTGACGAAATTCAAGACATTTTCATGGATGTCGATTCCTTCCTGTCTTTTGCCAAGAAAAAATCACCAGGTTTGGCTAACGACTCCTTTGTATGCTGCATTTTATCCCACGGTGATAAAACTGTTATCTATGGAACGGACAATGAGCCAGTCACAATCGAGTACATGGAGGCAGGTCTAGGAGCAAGCAAAAAGCTGAGGGGCCGTCCGAAAATGTTTTTCATTCAAGCCTGTCAAGGTGATAAGTTTGGTACAATGGCAGTCGAAACTAAACTTCATGTCCGCACAGACATACAGTCAGACGGTGGAATCCAGACGAGTCGACGAGCAGACACTTATATATCGTATGCTACAGCACCAGGGAACGCTGCATTCAGAAGTGTCAAAAAAGGATCGTGGTACATTTGCACTCTCTGTAAGACACTCTGTGAGAAAAGCAAGAGTAACCCTTTGGATCAGATGCAAATGATCGTCAACAGGGTAGTATCTGAGGAGTTTGTATATGAACCTGAATCTGGGGCAAAGTACAAGCAGCAGCCTGGAGGCCATAACCAGCTAAATTTCAATGTCCACTTCTTTTTGTAAACTGTGGCATTTATTGATATTAAAAACTGAACTTGTAGTGTTAGTTGAGTTTTATTACATTTTTACATGTACATTTGTGTAGCATGGTTTGTGTTCATATATTAAAATGTTGAATAAAACATTGAGAGATATATGGCTTATAATTTGACTTGAAAAAATTGGTTTGGTAATCATATAATCATGTGCATTGCCATCGGTGATACAAATTTTCTGGGAAAGATAATGATATTCTATTAGTATTTCACTCTCCTCATGAAACTATAATGGAAAGTATCACATAGTTGCAGTTTTCTTGTTGCGATTGTTTTTTTTCTTCATTTTCTACGATCCATCTAGCAATCTTGGTTTTGAGCAGTATATATGTCGATTAATAATAATTATACTCACCAAACTATTGAAAGTTGTGGTAACCTGTCTCTTGCACACTTTACAAAACATTACAGCAGTTGTAAAGCTTTTTGCCCTCTCTGGCAAGTAGAACTCCTTGTAATATGCTGTTACAATGAGGTTAAGCAAATTTTATAAACTAAATTCTAATGCAACTTGGCATAGCTCAAGTAGAGATGTTCGTAAGCATGCATGAGAATGCGGTCAAGTCAATCACAATCTGATTTCATATATCCGATACATTTCTTCATTTATTATTAATTGTAAATACACCTTTTCAAAAAATTGTCTTTGACTTTAGTCATATTAAAATCTATATAACAATATCTTCACTTGGCCACTACTAGTGTATGAACTATATTATCAGAGAATAAAAATGTTACACAGCATATATTGCGAGTGTAAAAAATAATTTTCAATTTAACTCATACAGTCTTAACAAGTTTTAAATTATAAAATAGCATACAAACAATAAAATTAGCTATATATTTAAAAAACTAAATATCATTCAAAGTGCATCAGGGTCTTGAGCAGCAACGTCTTCAATTTTTTCAGCTACCAAGACACAATTTTCATCATTAATGTGAGGCAATTCTTCAACTAGTTCTCTCCAGGTCAAGTCCTTATTAACAAAATATTCAAAAACATATGAACAAACATCATTATATTCATTTTTCCTCTAGCTACAATTACTAAATAAATCCTTCTGTATTAACACTTTCATTGTTATAATTTATGATACACTATGCACATACACACTTACAAAATTAGCCAAGACATGATTAGAAATTCAGTGCCTGTACTTTTATATAGTTTAATCACAACTTACTCTATCCACTAGGATATCGAATATTTCTGCCATGTTTTCTCTGTCATCTGCATTTTCCATCCTCAATGATCCCATAGAGATAAAAAAAAGTCTTCCAATCGTCTCCCATTTATGGGCAATTAGGTCAATAATTCTTAATTCCTCCTTCATTCCTGATACAGATGTATATTTTAAACTGTACACTTTTTCAAGTAAAACTAGACGATCAACAATAAACAAAATAATAAATTAAATTTTTAACTCGTAGGTAATACATATTCAATTCATACATTCAGTTCATTGCTAAGTACAGAGACAATTTGACATTTAGTTTAACAAAATGGTTTACAATGACAAGAACTACATTATATAAACTTTATGTAATAATGCCATGTTCTGAATTCATGAATGCAAAAGCGAATGAGTACATAGGTCAAAATATTTAAGTTTTTTTTTTTTTTTTTTTTTTTTTTTTTTTTTTGCTTTGCAACTTACCAAGAGGTGGAGACTGATTCTGTTTGTGTGAAGCAGCTGGTGGTAATGAAGGCTCAGGAACTGCTTTTGAATCTATCTTTGATGATGGATTTGCTTTGACTGACCCTAACACTGGCATCATAATAAAAAGACTCTTATTACATTTGACCAATATCTCTAACAAAAGCTCACAAATACCTCATAGCTACACAAAGTGTAGGAGGTAGTTATGAGGTCTTGGTACACATCCACTGAATATAGTATTTAAAATTACATTAACCATAATATTCATTGCATCTGCATGTCAACCTCTCTCTATTTATCAAAAAAAAATATTATAGGTATTATATATATATATATATATTTATTCCAAGCTAGATATCTTCACAATGATATTGTTAGGTACATGAACCTCCATGATAGATATCACATAGTGTTATCTCATGGCTGTATTGTGCAAGCTCATTACCAGAGTAGTTATAGCAACCTGGTACAAGTTTGCTGGGTTTATACAACTACCTTTACTCTAGTGGAGCCTACCCAGCCAGGTTAGAGCAGCTGCTATAATATCAGCTGGGGTTTGTGGGGATCCCCTAGTGAGTTTTCGCCAACTTTACACCATGAGTTACCAAAAAACTACTTCAGTGAAGATATCTAGTATGGAATAAGCCACTTACACTCATCAGAGTGATATGGCTAGATATTTCACTCTCAGGCTTTATTTTCACTCCCTTTGGCTCATGACAATAAACTAGAGCACTGAAGTGCAAACCCTCAGCGCTAGTTAGCTGGTATGATAAAGAAAAGGAAAAGTGTAGAAGCAAAAAAAAAGAAAGAGAAGTGGCATGAAGAGAGGCAGGAAAGAGAAAAAAGACAATGAAGAGGGACAAAAGAAAGAGGAAACGAAAGGAAAAGGTAGGAAAGCAATAAAAACAGTAGGAAAAGGAAAATAAGGCAAGAAGAAAAAAAAAAAAAAAAAAAAGGATGAAAAAAAATATGAAAAAAAAAAGCATCTACTTGGGTTCGAACCAGAGACTTCTATGCTAGCTATTTGCTCACTCAACAACTATGCCACGGAACACGGTCTTGAGGGAGGGGGGCCCCCCCCCCCCCCCCCCCCCCCCCCAGGCTGAGTTTCACTCATCCACCCCCAACTTAATAGATAAACTATGTATTGGCTGGCAAATAATAATAAAAAATTAGAACAAAATGTCCTCCACCCCCACATTATTATATAAATTAGGAACAGAGTAAGCCCTCACCCCCCTTTTTGATCAACTATGTATTGGCTGGAAAAAAGTAATAAAAATATTATAGCAAATGTCCTTGCTTGCAAATTACATTCAGTCAAACTTGTTAATCACTAGCTTGTCTAGCTGACGAATTTTCAATAAATGTAACACTTTTCAATTTTATAGCAGCAAAGTGGCACAGTAACCAGACACATCGTATTAAGTCCACTTAGTGCATTTCTAAGTTTAATAATTCCTATAGCAGTCCACACAGTGACATGCTTGACGTAACAACCTTTGAAAATAATAAAGTAGTATCATAATGCCTTTTTATCCATTTGTATTATCCTGTACTAGTTATATCAGTTTCCCACTCCTGCTCCCTTCTTTCCTGAGTTATCTCAGCTCTTCTTAACTATTCCCATATTCAGCTCTTTCTTCTTGAATCATTGATTACCTTCTCTCTTTGTCTACCTCTCCTGTCCATGTATTTCAGGCTCTTCTGCCATTCTATTTTGTGAAGTGTCGGGATCAGAGCCAGAGAGCTAAGTCTAGAACGGCCAATTGATAGTTATTTGCTGCCACCAGGTCCTTCTCAATCTCTTTCTCCGTCTCGGTAGTATGGTACTAGCTACCCTCTATGTCTCCTCTCTCCAGCATCCACGATTATTAAGTGTTCTAATACTTAATAACTTGTAAACAATAGGGAACACAAGGATAGACTGACAGAAAGTAAATGACTAAGACAACTTTCAACTCATGCGCATACCGGCCTTTTATATGAAAGGCCGGGACACACCCACATCATGATATAATTCTAAAGCACACACATCAAAATTACCAAATAATTCACAACACACGCGGTATCTATGTCATGCGCACATACACGCACACATATACACTACAGTTTCCAGTTCAGTGCTGCTACGCGGGCACGCCCGTCCTATCCAGCATGCTTGCCTGTCTATATCTAGGAGCAGGGCGGGGCCCCACATGAAGATATTACCTTCTCTATCTCTTCTTCATAATATACCAGCTTTTACCTACAATTAGTCGTCAATTCTATTTGCCTTAGTTTCCTTTAATCACTTTGTACCGAATCTGATGATGCTTTACCCATTTAGTTTGAGGCAATGCTATACTACTATACTAACTGGGCTCAGTTCATGAACTGTTCCTGAGTACACACTAATAATCAGTGGTCATCATCATTCTGACACACAAGCCTTGTATTGTGACTTACAATTCTCTGTTCCATATGGAGAAAACATATTAAATGGGTAGTTCTGAGGATACTGTGCGATGGGGTCCTGGGACAAGACGTAGTTTGGAGGTCATGATATCCAAGCTACTGGGCTAAAAACCAGTTTATAGCCAAGTTAGTTGAATTTCAACTGTAGGGAACTAATGACTCCTCTTCTTAACAACTTTCACTAGGAGTGTACCTGATTTCCCTGTGCTAATGTGTCTGCTGTCAGTGACGGTTTGGAGCTTGCCAAATAACTGGCATTAAGTCTTGGCAGCTGACACTGAATTATTTATCTTGTCCTCCCAACTTTAGGGAGGGGCAGGCTTTGTTAGGGAGCAATGATGGCTAGCAATGTTGGCTATCTACTACTCGGATAATAAAAACTTATTTAACCTAGCTTCTGACTTTTTATCAGAGATAATAAGTTCAGTGTATAGTCAAAGAGAATATATTACTATTCAGTATGCTTCTAAATTATTTCAGAAAACTAGAAGAGAAAACTATAGAGATTTAAGCTGTAAACTGTAGCTCATACCTACCACTCTATATTTTTAGCTTGATCACACCATTAATAAATTTTTGATCAAAGAAATTGAAATTAGTAAATTATTTATGTGCAATGGCTATATAAGTTGGCTAGCATGTTGTTGGTGCTGAAACATACCACTAGCTTCTTATCCAATAGTAGAAATTTTCTGCTTATAGCTAGTTACCTTTCCACTTACAATTCCTCTACTCTGAGACAATATTAAGTACTGAACTTTGGAAAGTCCTGGCTTAGGTTCACAGCAATACGGCGTGCAATTGTAGCGCCTGCGCGTTAGCATTGCTTTTAATTAACAGTGCAGCAAATAATTGCGAACTGCTGGTTTGTGCCGTGCTTGTTGTGCGGTGCTGGTCCGTGCCGTGCTGATTTGTGCTGTGCTGATTTGTGCTGTGCTATTCGACCTCGGGATTATTTGTATTCCAGACAACGACAAGGTAATAAAAGCCAGTACAATTTATTTACTTTACCTTGTGTTGTTTGCTTGCTTTATACTAGCACCTGTAGTAGAGGCAAAGGGGGGGGGGAGCTTTCGTAGAGAATCCAATGTTTTATAAAGGTTTTTCTGCAATTTAGTAAGGAATAAAGCATACAAGTACTGATTAGCAATAGCTACTGGAGAAAAGAGTGTCCTTGCCAGTCTGGTATAGTGTTACACCCGCGCATTCCAAGGAGCCCAGATACCATGAATATCATTAATAATTAGTTTTGTGGTGTCAGGTTTAACTTGGTATTCCCAGCTTGTATTGGGTTACTTGAAAAGATTGCCAGCAAGAGGATAATGTTCCTTCATAAGTGTGATGTTCGTTGAGATGTGAAACAACAACAACAACAACAACAATTGTTGTTTTTTGTTTCAATAATTATAATATTTATTTGAATGCAGAATAATAGCAAGATTGATATTGTAAGTGTTTAAAATTTGTGTGATTTTAAGTGATAAGTAATGAATTATGAATTGCATGTTGTGTATTCTATGGCTCTCAAATGCCTCCCTACCTGAATCTGACGCAATGCTAGTTCCGGGAGTAATGCTTCAAATAAAACTTCCTTAACATCACTAGTTTGTTTCCTCACCACTTCCTATCTCGATATACGCTTTCAATATGTATATCCTTTCTCGTACATACAGCAAAATCACAACAACTATTTCAGTACAGTATAACTGGCACTGCACTTGAAAATAGTAGCCATGTCTTCATTTCAGTATTCTTTCTTGTGATACTCTGTCCACTTCCATGTAAAAGGAGGAACTATTGCATGCTTCATCTAAATATTTCTCCTTAAAAGAAAACTTTTTTTTTCCTACTGTTGCTCGAGTCATGGACCATGCCATCTGGAGAGGTAGCTAGCCAGTTATTGCTTTAAGAAATGAACAGCCCACACTTTTTAACTCGAAAATTGTGATCTTGCTGCTGGTTGTGTTATATATTTTGGTGGATAGATACAGCTTCCATTGATGTACCATAGCGAGTCGCTGGTTTCTTTTAAATGTACTGTATATAGTAGTGCTTGTACTTTCTTGCTTTTATTGTTTTTTTCTTCATTTTTTCAATTCCCCCAGCCACGGAAGCTGTCAGCCATTTTTTTTTCATTGTTGTTGCTACTCCCCCTGTTGTCCAGATATCTTGCTCATTCTTCAATGTGTATTCTTGCTTCCTGTGTGACAAACTCTCTCGTATGAGAGAAACTAGATTTTAATTCTTGTAGATGCTCTGAAGATATGTCTTCTGTAACAACTTGGTCAGGCAAAATACCTCCATCATGTCAACTACAAGCACTGCAAGCTGGTGTGCCACATGTTTTAGCATACTTACTTTTCGTCTTCGCTCCCTTACTGCTCTGTAGCCTTTCTTTTCTTATCTTTTGCTAAGATTTTAGTTGAACGTTTTGCTGTGTTGATAAACACTTCATTTGGGGAAGATTTAGTCAAATTTTTCCATGCATAAGCCCCGAATAAAAGCTAGTGCATTCAATGTTTGTGTGCTGTGTGGCTCAGATTTCTTCAAAAAAAGAGAAGACTCCCTTGTTGCTACAGATTCACCCTAACAGCACAAAAATAATAAATGACACCTGTTAGCCTCAATTATTAAATTTGAAATGGTCCCCATTCACTTACGTGATGAGAAAGACAGCAAGTAAGCATCAACAATTGTGAGACATTTCCACATATGAAAACTTTATTTCGTATTTTTTGGCTCCGATTGTTGTTGTTGTTAATCTCATCAAACGAATTATTAAAAAAAAAATTCTACATAACTATTAGCCAATTGACACTTATGAGTAGCCATTACAGTTAAGCCCATCAAAGCATGTATGATGCATGGGCTTCACACATTGCAGCATTACTGAAGTGTCATTTACATATCCCATTCCAAGTACAATAATATGGTATTTTATCACATGTGCTAAGCCATGTGTATACATGTTTTGCAGCATGTAGAATTGTTTAGAGTTGGAGTGTTTGATCTGTATCTTGATGGGCAACAGTGCTGGATCTGAAAGTATTTTATTGCTTACAGAAAGTAATATTGGCATCTTCAAATAGAATTAGCTACCAACACAGAGGGTAGTTAGTAAACTCAAAAATACATTTAAAAAGTCCCAAAGCCAGTGTCTGGAAGACTACATCAAGTTACTATTGACAGTACATTCAAAACTAATTATAATTTTTTCCAAAAACTAGCTACCTCATTATGCTCACAATTACACTAATCATGCTAGCATAAGATAATCACTTATTACGCTCAAAATCATACATTTGTAAAGTCACTGATTCTATGAATTTACTATTGTTACGGAAAGAGTCCGAGCTAAGGAATTTTGCAGAACAGTATGGACCATTGAATTATGATGAAAGCAACTAGTATTATTGCGAAAGAGCTCTGAACACTGTGGGAGACCCTTGTTTTCCTGCCAGCATAATTTGCCAACCCTTAGCGAATAGGTACAATTAATTATAAAAAAATACACTATTTCACGAGATAAAATGAAAATGCAAAGAGATTTTAGTTAGTGATGAAAGTAGATTTATATAATTGTCAAATTCAACCATGAAGGAAAAAAAATTGAATAAGCAACAACTACTAAATTCTGTCCAGAACGGATTCGTTCTGCTTTGGTGCACTACGAATTTGGTCTGCCATATTGTATAAGGACACAAGTATTAAAAATTCTGACTCAGCATATTAATAAGTAGAGGTGCATTCAAAATGAGATTGCAATTATTGTTGGAGTACAAGGAAAACAACAACGAACAAAAAGTGATTGCTATTATAATTATATTTCCAGTTACAGGCAATTAATACAGTAACTAAAAATGAGGGCTCATTCTGAAAAGGGAGAGGGGCTTGTACGACACCAGACGAGCCCCCCCCCCCTACATCCGCCCCTGTGTAAATTCATTCAGATTAGTCTTTGTTTTGACTTATAATAATCACTATAATATGAAATATGATATTTTAGATCTAAAAAATGTCATCTGAAGAGGAAGAGAAGCCCAAGCCTGGTTATGAAGCATTGCAGAAGGAGCAAAATCAAGTTAAAATTACCATAAAGAACAACTTTGATGTAATGACGAGGATATTGAAGGACAAGAAAATGCTACCCAAGACTGACTATGAGAATGTCACTGATCCACTAGCAGTGCTTCCTGAGAACACAAAAGTGGACATCGTGTTTAAAAAGTTGGCAAGCAGCATTGATGAAGTTGACGATAAATTTCAGAAGTTTTTGGAGATTATTCGCAAAAAAACGAATGCAAAGAATACAGTTGATATTCTGGAAAAAGCTTATAAGGATAAGGGAGGAGTTATTGCAGGGAAAGATTCAACTAACCCACCAGACTCTGGAGCTTCATTGCAAGGTTTGCATAAGTTACTAGCAAAATTTTTAGTATAAATTTTACAAATATTTCCTCAAAAATTGTAGGTACCTATTACTTCTATTTGTGTGCTATAACATTTTTCAGTTGGAAATTTTTTTAAATGCAACTAAGTATAAATGTACTTACAAGGAAATACTGCACATTCGGAAGCATGGTCAGACTATAGAAGAATTGATTGATTTATTATAACTGATAAACCATTTAAATATAATTGTTTCTAGCTCTTAGCCCCAAGGAGTTCTCAAAAAAACTTTCTCCTAAAGAATTTTCTGAATGGATGAAGACTGAAAATCACTTGTCCGATGATAATCGTGATGTCATCATTGGTTAGTGGTCTAATGACATTTATCTAATATATTTTTAGTTTTTATTGAAAATGAATAAATAATGAATTTTTTTTATGCAGGTAAAAGTATTAGTGGAAGGGTTTTTGCTGATCTAAATGAAAAAGAATTAAAAGAGTTCGGATTTGTGGGAGCTGGATATTATGCCATGAGAAGTGTTTTGAGAGAGGTACTGTATTATATTAGATACAACATGTGCTATTATTGTCACTATTCATATAATTTGATTTTAAGATTTTCAAGATTTTCATTGCTGTATTTGTTGTTTGACTACAGGTAACAAAGAAAGTTGAACCAGGTAAATAAGCTAATGTAATATTTTTCTTTAGTGTTCATATATTATGGTGGTACAGACTTAATTCATTTCCATTTGTTTAGCTGACAAAGGATCTACAGTGCAAATAAAGCCAATTCCAGTAGATGAAAAGGAAAGACAGGAAGGTAATTATAAAAAAAGACTTTAATTAGCCATTTATCTCATTATTTCAGAGATCAGAATTTTTTAATATGCCATTAATGTCAAACTCAATTGGTAAAACAATTTTTTTTGCATTAATGCAGAAAGTGATAGCCGCCACAAGAAACGAGATAATTGGGACAGATATCCAGCTAAAGATCGTGGTACAGTCACTCCTTTGCTCAGGCTACAGGTCTCGCCAGATAAGGTGGAACCGTTGAATATCGTGCCTGAAGTGAACATTCCTAAGCTTGATTTGGGATACTACGACATGTCCAATAAGAAGCACGGAGTTTGCCTGATTATTAACAACGAAAATTTTAAAGGTGGTCATGGTAGAAGATTTGGAACTGAACGTGATGAGTACAATCTCATTCAGACTTGGCAGTATCTGGGTTATTACGTTGAAGTTCGCAGAGACTTAACTTTTGACGAAATTCAAGACATTTTCATGGATGTCGATTCCTTCCTGTCTTTTGCCAAGAAAACATCACCAGGTTTGGCTAACGACTCCTTTGTATGCTGCATTTTATCCCACGGTGATAAAACTGTTATCTATGGAACGGACAATGAGCCAGTCACAATCGAGTACATGGAGGCAGGTCTAGGAGCAAGCAAAAAGCTGAGGGGCCATCCGAAAATGTTTTTCATTCAAGCCTGTCAAGGTGATAAGTTTGGTACAATGGCAGTCGAAACTAAACTTCATGTCCGCACAGACATACAGTCAGACGGTGGAATCCAGACGAGTCGACGAGCAGACACTTATATATCGTATGCTACAGCACCAGGAAACGCTGCGTTCAGAAGTGTCACAAAAGGATCGTGGTACATTTGCACTCTCTGTAAGACACTCTGTGAGAAAAGCAAGAGTAACCCTTTGGATCAGATGCAAATGATCGTCAACAGGGTAGTATCTGAGGAGTTTGCATATGTATCTGAATCTGGGGCAAAGTACAAGCAGCAGCCTGGAGGCCATAACCAGCTAAATTTCAATGTCCACTTCTTTTTGTAAACTGTGGCATTTATTGATACTAAAAACTGAACTTGTAGTGTTAGTTGAGTTTTATTACATTTTTACATGTACATTTGTGTAGCATGGTTTGTGTTTATATATTAAAATATTGAATAAAACATTGAGAGATATATGGCTTATAATTTGACTTGAAAAAATTGGTTTGGTAATCACAAAATCATGTGCATTGCCATCGGTGATACAAATTTTCTTATAGAGGAAAACTTGTTTGAGTAGCATTGACTTCAGCTACTGTTAATATTCATTACTGATAAGGTTGTATGCTTTCAGTATATCTCATTATGCTCCAACTTTCCGCTGAGTGATGGGCAAAATATTAATGGTGAGAGAAAGACCTTATTACAGATAATGTTTCAAACGCAAGCATAATGAACATTTGAAAATTAAACGATATTGAGGCAAATAAAAAAACAAAACATTAATAAATTTACTTGAGTTTGTATCCTTGTAATGTCGATTCTACTCATCTATGGAAACCTAAAATCATGAGTCATTATCAATAATGATAGGGTGATCATAGGTACAGGAAACTTGAGTGGGTATCGAGGGCATGTGCACGCCAAATAATTATGAACCTCGAGTTAGAATTACTCAGACATTAATGATTTACACTACAGCTGCATTTAGAGGTAGAGGAACAACTAAATATTTTGGACATTACCAATATTGTGACCATGCATTAAGACGAATATCTCTGTATGGTACTTGAGTCTAGTTGTGCTCCCCCACATAGTGTTCAAGTCAAATCACTATGAACACTACTTAAAATATAGTCTTAAACAAAATGTTCTCTTTAGATATTTCTTTTGAATAGCTACCAGCTAACAACAGAGGAGAGGGAAAGATAATTTATATTCTATTAGTATTTCACTCTCTCCTCATGAAACTATAGTAGAAAGTATCACATAGTTGCAGTTTTCTTGTTGCGATTGTTTTTTTCTTCATTTTCTACGATCCATCTAACAATCTTGGTTTTAAGCAGTATATATGTCGATTAATAATAATTATACTCACCAAACTATTGAAAGTTGTGGTAACCTGTCTCTTGCACACTTTACAAAACATTACAGCAGTTGTAAAGCTCTTTGCCCTCTCTGGCAAGTAGAACTCCTTGTAATAAATGCTGTTACATTAAGCAAATTTTATAAACTAAATTCCAATTCAACTTAGCATAGCTCAAGTAGAGATGTTCGTAAGCATGTATGAGAGTGTGGTCAAGTCAACCACAGTCTGATTTCATATATCCGATACATTTCTTCATTTATTATTAACTGTAAATACACCTTTCCAAAAAATTGTCTTTGATCTGATTGATTCAGACCACCTTACTTTGAATGGTTAAAAATCTATGACTCTTTTTTTAGTGTGACTTTAGTCATATTAAAATCTACATAACAATATCTTCACTTGGCCAATACTAGTATGAAATATATTTTCAGAGAATAAAATGTTACACAGCATATTTTGCGAGTGTAAAAAATAATTGTTCAATTTAACTCATACAGTCTTAACAAGTTTTAAATTATAAAATAGCATACAAACAATAAAATTAGCTATATGTTTTAAAAACTAAATATCATTCAAAGTGCATCAGGGTCTTGAGCAGCAATGTCTTCAATTTTTTCAGCTACCAAGACACAATTTTCATCATTAATGTAAGGCAATTCTTCAACTAGTTCTCTCCAGGTCAAGTCCTTATTAACAAAATATTCAACACATATGAACAAACATCATTATATTAATTTTTCCTCTGGCTACAATTACTAAATAAATCCTTCTGTATTAACACTTTCATAGTTATAATGATACACTAGCATATACACACTGACAAAATTAGCCAAGACATGATTAGAAATTCAGTGCCTGTACTTTTATATAGTTTAATCACAACTTACTCTATCCACTAGGACACTGAAGATTTCTGCCATGTTTTCTCTGTCATCTTCATTTTCCATCCAAAATGATCCCATAGACATAAAAAAAAACGTTTTCCAACCATCTTCTATTCATGGGCAATTATAGGTCAATAATTCTTAATTCCTCCTTAATTCCTGGTGCAGATATATATTTTAAACTGTACAAGTTTTCAAGTGAAACTCGACGATCTACAACAATAAACAAAATAACAAATTAAAAATTTAACTCGTATGTAGTACATATTCAATTTATACATTCAGTTCATTGCTAAGTACATAGACAATTTGACATTTAGTTTATCAAAATGGTTTAGAATGACAAGAACTACATATGTGACCGTCTACGGGAAAACCGGGCACAACGCGGCGTGCGTAATATCGAGAAAAGATCGATCGATTTCTTAAAAATGTATTGTTTCAAGCCTACGGAAGGGAACGGTTAAGTCTATTATAGCAGGAACGACTAAAGCTGCGACGATAAAACTTGGAGAGCTCAATATCTGGACGCCGACAACTCCGTAAGTGCAAAAAAAAAAAATTCGAAGGTGCCGCGTTGTGCCTGGTTTTCCTATAGACGGTCACATATATAAACTTTATGTAATAATTTCATGTTCTCAATTCATGAATGCAAAAGCGAATGAGTACATAGGTCAAAATATTTAAGCAGCTGCTTTTTTTTTTTTTTTTGTGCTTTGCAACTTACTTGCTCTGGTCATGATGCTTGGGAATAAATTCCTTGTTTGAAGGCATACCAGCTTCAAACTCTGCAATGACCCGTGCAACTTCTGGCCCTGCCACAGACCACTCTGTAAATATACATTAATCATTCAGATTGAGAGTACCACCGTGCATCTTCAGCTCTTTATTCTGTTGCTCATGGTTGTGGTCAAATCCAATCTTGGAGAATGGGTTACAAGTCTTGGCGATAGAGAAGAAGCCATCAGAAAACTGCCTGTAGAGATGTGGGTGCTTCATTGGTAGGTTTAGCAGATCACGCACATGAACTGGAAGCCAGCGAGCATAATTATAGTGATCAAGAATAAAAGCCCAATCCACAACCTCATCCAATGTCTTCACATACAGATTCAGGTCTCCAACACGAATCGAACGTACAAAACGCAGCAGCAGAAGCTCCATATCGTATGCAGTTTGCCAATACTTAAATTGAGGCAGTGCTTCTTCCTTCTCATCACACCATGCCTTAAAAGATAGAATTACCTCCCCACTCTCTTCACAGTCACCCATATACTTTGTGTATGCTTCTCTTCTCAGAATTGAAAGTGACAAAGCTGTTACTTGATGTGCATAACGTGTCCTTGTCACATGTGTACCCTTGAGTATTGCTTTAGCCCGACCGGGTGATGTTACATCAGCCTCAATAAGCATTGCAGTCCAACCACTATCTCGTAGCCAGTCACCCAACAACTTTTCAATGAGCATTTCTGAGTGGAGAGGCCCTAGGAACACACAGTAGTTGTCTTCATTGAACTCTGTAGCCGAATCCCACTGAATGGCTTTGGCAATTGCATAGAGTGGCTGATCAAGTGTAATGACTGGTGTCTTCAGTTGCAGCTTTGATGATAGACATAGCATGATAGATCATTGGAGAAGTACTAGCTTTATCTCGGAAAATTGGAAGCATTGAAGTGATGCAAGGTGGACGATCATATTGTGGTAGATTGGAGGCACAGTAAGCCGCCCATGAAACAACATCATCGTGGTTGAGATGATTCCTTTCAATTATTGATTGTGCGTGAGTGATCCAGTGTTCTTCTACTTCTGATTGCAGATTAGTGACATTTTGAGGAACAGCTGATTCGGTGTTCTCAGATGGTATCACAGGTGGTGCATTCACAGGAACAGATTCAGTAGTCTCAGACAGTACCACTGATGGTGCATTCACAGGAACAGATTCAGTAGTCTCAGACGGTACCACATTCACAGGAACAGATTCAGTAGTCTCAGATGGTACCACTGGTGGTGCATTCACAGGAACAGATGGTGTTGGCCTACAGGGACCAGTCACAGCCACTGGGGTCAATTTATCAGTAACATTCACTTCCTTTATATCTGTGTAGAACCGTGGTAGACGAGCAATCTTTGGTAGTGTTCTGGCTGCTTCTCGATACTGCTCTGCACTCCTCACAATTCCCATGTTGCTAAGGGTTGGAAGTTGGGTGAGGGCACATCCCGTACCATGTAGGGCTTCTTTGGATCACGGTTAGATGGATTAATATCAATGTTATCTGCACTGCCTATCGTCAACAGACCCTTTTTCAGAATTGCACCACATGCTACACCTTCTGTCTCAAACATCTTGATAACGGAATTTGCCATAACCTTGGAGATTTCTCTCACTCTTGCATATGATATACATATTCCAAGTTCATGTAACCGGTTTATGGTATCCTCACTGTGTTCAGTTGCCCCATATACTTTAAGTGCTATATAAATTGCCAGAGGTGTTTCCCTGTCAGCTTTATGTCGGATATTGGTGACTGATTTGGTCGGTGTCTTCTTTACAGCATTGTAGATTAGCAGCTCTGCAATACACAATGCCACAGATTTCTGATCCTCAACTTTATGATGTTTTACTGAAGGGCCACACAATACCATGTCAATAAACGATGACAAAATGTGAGGAACTGATTCTTCCTGTATGTTAGCTGGAAATTTGCCATCAAATTTTTGTTTAGAATCAAAGATATGTTCTCTGAGGTGAATAGCTGTTCGAGCCATGTTGCATGCATTTTGATCAGGACTTTGATGCAGCTCTTGAGCAGCTACTTTCCCAATTGCATTTTCACATGCTATGTAAAGCTTCTTATCATGAGCTTTTAGGCCTTTCATCCATGGAATTTGTGACAAAATACGTTCTTGGAAGCGAGGCGTATGTATCCTGATTGGAACTGTGCCGCCTAACTCGTCAAGTTTTGTTTTGTATAATTCTGCCAACTCTGATATGTAAAATGGGCTATCACTATCACTCTCAGTAACATATGCCACTGTTTCTGCAAGGGCAATACCTTCAATCTCAGATTGACTGATCTTACCCTCACTATGCTTTTTGCGCAAACAGGACCTGTGCCGAGTGTAATACTTTGTCATACATTCTTTGTGATACACTGTATCATGTGCAAAGAGGTCACCATTTGCAAGCTCACCAAGCATATTAAAGTCGTCCAGGTTAGTAGCCCATGCCCTCACAGTAAGGTCACACTCAGTGGAAGAAACACTGTGCATCATCTTTTCAGGGTCATCAATGCCACAAAAAAGACAGATGCCACCTACAAGACTACTTGTACTACATCGACTTATCTTTCTTGTCTTGCCAGGACTTGCCTGTGCTGGTTCTGCATCATAAGGCCGCTTTCTCTTCGAACATACTCGAGAAAGTTTGTTGAAGCAGGACTTATGAAAAATTGCATGATTAGTCATCAGTGTTTGTTGAAGATTGGCATCATTCAAAAGAGATTGCGGAATATTTATTGGTCCATTGTAACTGCCTTCAAACTGGGAAAGCGCATCTGACAGTGATTTGTACCCTGCTCCTATGTCTTTGCGCTTGCTTTTGGCTGGGCACCTGATCTCCCCACCATCATTGGTCTGGCAAAGACAGCATAGTGACCAATTTACTTTCTGTGTTCCCATAGTTGGAGTGTAAGTGCCACTAAAACAATGGAAATACACTATACTATAGTATGTCCACGTTGAGTTGGCGCGACCACAAATGTGGCAAAAGAGGAATGCACTTGACGAAACCAGAGACCAATTAAGGTCACATGACAGTAGTAGCTCAAACGCGCGAAAACGTCGACGCCCACAGTAAAAACGGGGCGGGTCCAAGGTGCGCATTATTACCGTAAGTTTACTTGTTGAAATGAAAAAGAAGCTAAAGCAGTTTCTTCCGCGGCTGTATTTAATATATGCCCAGTTATAACTAATCACTCGTAGTTTATAGTTTGTACGAGCTTCTAGTTGTGCGCTAAAACTGGTTGAAGGTTGCGGAGGGTTATCTGGAGCTACTAAGCTTAGAGGAAAGAAGCACAGGACCGCGGCTGAATGCCTCCTCAAGTAAGTCTGATTGTTGTGTGCTTAAGCGTGTATTTAAACTCTATTCTTATTTCTTGGTGTGACGAATTTCTGAAGTACTCAACAGTAATGTGAAAAATCCAGCACATCACCTACACTTTAGCTATGGCCACACACATTCCAGTATTACTTTGTCCTTCACACTGAATCATTCATATCATTTTATTCATGATTTTACTATATTTTCTATCTACTTGTTAAATTTCAACTTTTTTTTTAAATTATACAAAAAAAATTGACAATTAATATAATTTTATAATGACATATACAATATATAATTTTATGATGACATGAAATTGTGGTAGATACAAGCAGCAGTTGAATTTGGAGGGTGGTAAATAGCATCACCATAACCATAGAGAACTGTACCTATATAGACATGAGAAGTAATGGACAGCTAAAGCATAAATAGTGGCATATAGAGTCTATGATGAATTGTATATCTTATTATCTTGGTCAGCAAACAGTAAATTGGCTGAGTTTCTAAATAAATAGGCCCTATTTAAACAGGTAAGAAAATCTGAGTGGACAAGCAACCCTTGATACAAACGTACCTCACATTGTAGCTTGCTCTTGTTAAGTAGCTTTGAATAGCAACAAATTCCTGAGCCTAAAATGAACCAGAATGTCAAGCAGAAGGGTAGAAACGAAGTCAACAAACTTACGACTGCTTTTTGTTTACAATTGTCTCTGAGGTACTGCGCACGTGTTTGGCCCAGTTTGAGCGCGTGACTAAATCCCGCCGCGTGTAGCGTGGGAAACGTGTGGTTTTATTTATTCCCATAGACTTTTCTATTGAGTTTTGAAA
>WLWD01004456.1_pt1 | contig 21465 bp, 16 predicted proteins | sample 6712731 | NCBI WGS metagenome assembly WLWD01 (sample SAMN12718690, study PRJNA576275) | sponge metagenome | isolation source: marine sponge | host: Mycale hentscheli | place: New Zealand: South Island, Marlborough, Capsize Point | collected 2014-11-01
CCCCCCCCCCCCTCAGTAAATTGATTTTCCTCCGCCTATGATATATTCATATTAATACTATAGCTGAGTCATTTTTAAATACAAAAAAATGTGTGGTATTATTTTGAAGTACCACAGCAGTGGAAAACTGTAAAAATGATTTGATTGGTAGTGGTGATCATTCAAGATCTTGCCAAACTTCAGCCTCTAGGGAATATCAAAACAATACTCTGGGCAATGAAAAAGAAAGAGTGAATGATGGCAGAATGAGGGTGGGGTAATTTCTTTGACAAAAATATATTGTAACTTACACAAGGTTAGATTTTTTAGCTACAAAAATAAATAATACATTTTGGTTTTAATTTTAATTTGTGATAGAAAAAAAAAATTGGTTTTATTTGGATAAATAGCATTTGTACGGCATGAAATTTCACTCAGCATCACCTCGTGAATGTTTACTTACAACATTCATGCTAGTTTCCCATGCTATTAACTGGTAGTAGCATCAGTAACACAACTGAAATAGCACGAGGCAAAGCCTAGTGCTATTTCAATTGTGTTATAAATTCCAAATAGAACATGTTACCCATGCCATCACATTATATGCTGTTTTTCCCCATTATTTCCACTGTAGCTACAATGTACTGTTTACTCACTATCTCTGGATTTCAAGATTAGCTTCCCATAGAACTTTATTCTCAATGTATGGATGATATTCCAAATGGGTTGGGGTAATACGGACAAAAATTTGCACTAAAGAATGGCATAGTATCCAATTAGAAACTACTTGAACTGTACACTTCAGAGGCTAGTGCTGCATGCATGTGCAAGTATTTCCTAAGAACCGTGCTATTTCACTTTTACTGCACTAGTTCACTTTCCCCTTGCTATTTCAATTGAATAATAATTTCCCTCGTACATTTTGGATGGGCAAGTTATGCACCATACTGTAATTATATAAATATGTATTTTTGTGCAGAATTTCACAAGTTTTGCCAGACAAAGGTGTGAAAGATTGATGGAGGAGAAAAGAATACTTATCTGGGAGGTAAACTTAAAGTCACAGATTTTAATTTATCATAAACTTGGTGGTTATGTCAATACTTTACTTTTACTGTTAAATGAAAAATAAAAGGAAAGAAGGAAATGACTTTATTTTGAGTGGGCTACGTATTTAGGTGGAGGAGTTTAAAAAGCAAGCGAAGGAACTGCAACAAATGGAGACCGGGAAGGACCACAAGTGGCAAGATCCTAAGTTGAATCTTGAAGAAGATGTAGTGCACAAAGAGGTAAGGTTGAGTAACGCTACAGGAGTCTGTAACTCAAGGTGTATGGGTAATCATGCAATAAGACTGCTTATAGTGTTCTATTTTCTTCTGACTGTGAGAGAGTCCACAATTGTAATGTCAGCTGAGTCTAGTTGGTCAGTCGACTAAGGTGTATGGGGTAATCATGCAATAAGACTGCTTATAGTGTTCTATTTTCTTTTGACTATGAGAGTCCACAATTGTAATGTCAGCTGAGTCTAGTTGTTCAGTCGACTAACAAATATTCTTTCCCCTTCAATTTTCTCCATTTAAAAAAATATTTCTAGGCTCAGCAAAAAGCCAAAGATGAGCAGTTTCAGCAGGCAGTAGTAGATACTTCATCCAGGTGAGAAAAACATTGTTATTATTAATTTAGTTATTAGTATTAATAAATGCTTAGTAAGTATCAGATAAGACACCCGTCTCAATGATCTGGTCTACTGGGCCGTCTCATTGACCTGGTCTACTGGGCCGTCTCAATGAACTGGTCTACTGGGCCGTCTCAATGACCTGATCTACTGGGCCGTCTCAATGACCTGGTCTACTGGGCCGTCTCAATGACCTGGTCTACTGGGCCGTCTCAATGACCTGGTCTACTGGGCCGTCTCAATGACCTGGTCTACTGGGCCGTCTCAATGACCTGGTCTACTGGGCCGTCTCAATGACCTGGTCTACTGGGCCGTCTCAATGACCTGGTCTACTGAGCCGTCTCAATGCTGGTCTACGGGCCGTCTCAATGACCTGGTCACTTGGGCCGTCTCAATGAACCTGGTCTAAAAAAACTGGCCGTCTCAATGCCTGGTCTACTGGGCGTCTCAATGACCTGGTCTACTGGGCCGTCTCAATGACATGGTCTACTGGGCCGTCTCAATGACATGGTCTACTGGGCCGTCTCAATGACCTGGTCTACTGGGCCGTCTCAATGACCTGGTCTACTGGGCCGTCTCAATGACCTGGTCTACTGGGCCGTCTCAATGACCTGGTCTACTGGGCCGTCTCAATGACCTGGTCTACTGGGCCGTCTCAATGACCTGGTCTACTGGGCCGTCTCAATGACCTGGTCTACTGGGCCGTCTCAATGACCTGGTCTACTGGGCCATCTCAATGACCTGGTCTACTGGGCCGTCTCAATGACCTGGTCTACTGGGCCGTCTCAATGACCTGGTCTACTGGGCCGTCTCAATGACCTGGTCTACTGGGGAGTTAGACTAGCAATACAATTTAAGAAAATGTTGAGTTCAGAATAGTAAAATTCTGGAATCTCTAAACCAAAACAACACTGGTTCAGAGAGCTCAATCATATTTGACTATAATTATATTTAAGTATCTATTAAGTTATCCTACAATTCACTCAGTAGTGTCCACTGGTTAAATCTTTATAAAAGAGAGTGTGGCCAGCTAGTGTTGTTAGAATATATATACTCTGTGATATTCATAGATGAGAGATTTGTGTGTGTAAGCAGTAAACAATGGCAGCTAATTTACTTTCAATTTCTGTGTATGCTAGTCTAGCAGTTCACACCACTTCACGGCAAGAGGAGAACTAACTTACATTTCCAATCATCATTGCAACACTCAAGTTACATGACCACACCCCTCAATCTGTTATACCTATCAATACTTTCAGCTTTTCAAGTTTCACTTTCATTTTCAGTGCAATGTATTTATTGAATCCCATTGAAATGATATTTTAATCAATGCAATGGCATTACCCCTGATAGTGTCTCGCTTGCCAATTAGTTACATCTGTATATTATGTGAAACTAACCACCCCATTGCAGCTGCATTATTTATTGAAAGTCTTAAATTGAACTCTTCTATTAAGATCAAGTAGCTGTGCAGTGAAAGTGGAGTTGACATTTGCTGAATTACTATCATTCATTTCAGAGGGGAGTTACTGGTAACCCCTAAAAAAACCCCAACCTACAGGTCTTGTAACTGATCGAACATATTAGAATGCAGACCTTGTCCTTCTCTCCCAGTTTTTTTTTTCTTTCCAGTTCTATATCTAGTTATTCAGAGACAATTCATGGATTGTTAGATATACAGAATAAAGCAGTGAAAGAGAACATCAACACCAGTCTAAAGAGACATGCCAGCAATAGTGGAATCACATGCCCTTGGAGCTCACCAATACGGAAACATCTTATTACACTACTGTACATCATTTGAAAAGTTTAATGAGTTATTCAATTCTACAGTGGTTGTATATTCAGTGGTGAAATGTTTTTGATGTAAACGTTTCTATTCACTTTCGTCTCTTGAGAATAATCTTCTATAGCTATATATACAACTGTCAGATGCTATGACTAAGACTGCTGAAAAAAATTAGTTTATTACCGTTATAATTTTTATATAAACATTAATGACCAAGATGTTCTACTTGTCACTTTCTTCACTCTTCATTGTTATATCTTGTCAGTGTCCCTCCATTAGAGTTTCTGTCAGTTCCACTGAGCAATGTGCTACTCCTATCAAACATAATGTTGTGTTAAAAGAGGCTATGGACAAGTACTCTGACTGCTTAGACACTTGTGATTGTAGGAGTCATCCCAATACTTGGACACAAGTGAGTCACTTAGATATGACTAACTCCTCCCAGTCCTGCCCCAGTGCTTGGGCTGTTGTAGAAACCTTTAATGTCAGGGCATGTGGCCGTCAGCTATCACGTACTGGTAGTTGTGACTCTGTGTTCTATTCTACACATGGCACCAAATACACACAAGTCAGTGGACGCATAAAAGGATATCAATATAACTCACCAAATGCTTTTGAATCTTTCATCAACGGCTATACTAGCCTTGATAGTTGGTATATAGATGGGATTTCTTTAACCCATGGCCGGCCAGGATCAAGGATACATGTGTGGTCATTTGTTAATGCTTACTATGAAACTACTAGTTTTAATGAGTGGAAATGTCCATGTATGCTCAGCAGTTCTTCAACTTGGCCTTACACCATCCCAGTGTTTGTAGGAGAGAACTACTTCTGTGCTACTGGTAGTCGAAACACGCCTGGTGCTAGTGTACTAGTAGACAATCCACTATGGGATGGAGTAGGATGCACAGGTGACAACACATGTTGCCAGTTCAACCAGCCCCCATGGTTCTGTAGGACTCTGCCTGCACCCACCACTGATGACCTGGAAGTCAGGATCTGTGCAGATCAGGACACTAGTAATGAGAATATTTACATCAGCAATCTTGAGCTGTATGTCAAATGAACCACGAGAATTTTGTGCATCTTCAAAACACTTACAGCCAGTTAGCAAACATTTTAACTCCTCTAGTTAGGTTTGATTGAATGTGTTTCTTCTTCAGTGTCAGATTGAGTAGTAGCTATAGTTCTGCAGTATATATAGTATCTGTCAACATGCTATCAATTATTCATAATACACTGCATTTATATGACATTTTTTATCAGCAGATTTTAAAAATAGATATTGAAAATAAACAAAGCAGATTCTAACATAGCTTCTGTTGTTATTTAAAATGCTTTATCAGCAGTTTTTAAAATAGTAAACAAAAGCAGATTCTAACATAAGAACTAAATATGTAGTTCACAGCAACACGTGATTGAGATTGCAGAGACATACTTTATGTTAACCAGAAATAATCAATTAATTTTATTTGCTATCATGCTCTTACAGTGTATATGTTGTTTTTTTACAGATGTCTTCAGCTAGCTTCCTTTCTCTTGTAGATTATGCTGTCACTTGACTTCATTGGAGTCTCTGTAGCCATGCTTTTCTCACAGTCTCTGGAGTAAGTTTACAGCAGTCTCAGTGCTCATTCAACACATAGTTTAGCTTTTTGTATAGTCTGTCTTGTCACTTACAACCGCTTAAAATCTTTAAGAATCTCATGTAGCATTATGGATCCTCATATAAGCTTCACACAAAGTTTAATTCTTTCAATTCATTCTAGTTTTATGGTCTCTTCATCTCTTCAAGTATCATATCTTAACCCTTTATCTGTCATGGGTACTTTAAAGCACCTGCAATACAGATAATTAAAAAAAATTCATATAAAATCAATCGTCCCACTTTTTCGTGATCTAACTTATCATCAAACTAGCTGATTCCAAAGTTCACAAATATTCTTAGGTAAGCAGCAAATATAACACACCCACACTTTCAAACACACTTGTTCACTAAATATGCGAACACAGACTTACGTTGTATTTTCTCGGTGACTTGATATTAGGCAATGGATTTTCAAGTAAGAACAGCTGTGGCAAACAGAGCATTGACCAAGGTAGTGTACCACTACTGATTCGAAACAATGAACTCCTGTAAGTTTGTAAGACCAAATTGTGTCCTGCTTAGATCATATTAGAAGCAGCCAAATTCCAAGGGGTAAACACTTGGAAAACACGAGTAAAGATCGTTAACCAAAAGTTTCTGGGGACAGGTACACTACCAAAAAACGAACACGAAAACGCAAGGGTCAAGTGCAAAAATGGCACAAGTACGTCCAAACATTAACCAAATAGGGAGGGGGGAGGGAGTGGGGGTGTGATGTCAGCTTCCCAATCCCAAGGTAGTGTCTGAGTTCTGTCCCACCACCAGCCTTAGCTAGTTCTCCCAAACCCTTCACCACAGTTTCAGGTTTCAAAGGTGACATGTAAAAATAAAATGAATAAAACAGCAGAAGTATGAACTGCTAGCTACATTGGTCAATCACTAGACCTTAAAATGACAACATGCCTGTAGGCTATTGTGTTCATATTGCATTGATGAAAGTTATTTTCACACTTGATCGTGAAATCATGAACATCCATTCAGCAGAAACAAAGTGTGAAATAGCAAGGTATGTGGGCGCTTTGAGTAAGATGATGGTAAAATCATTTTCAGTTTCTTCTGAATTTGTTCAAAGGATTTAATAAGAGTCATCTTCATGATTTTAGATCTTTACAATTTACATGTTGCTACATCAGTTGAACCTAAAGAGAAAGTGGATTGCATAGAGAAGATGACATAATCAGGAAAATGGACAATGTATTATTATATGCGAAGACTTCCTTTACCCAATGGCTGCTGTGAAGTTGTGAAGCTAATTAAATAGGGTCTACAGGAACACAACTACAATTTGCAAGCATAAATTAACTCAGGAATTGACAAAAGAGGAGTAAGTAGAGGTAGCTGCAATCGGGGCTGGGTGCATGATTTGGAGGTTAGTTGCTTTTTGAGAGGTCATTAATTGAAGTTTTACAGTAATACATGCCACACCCAGTGAAACTTATAAAGAATGAAGGATAGAAATTTTCCAACCACAAGGAATTGCACACACAAACATAAGGGAGATGACGTTTGGTGTTAAAAAAATTATTTTTAATTCTTGACTTGTGGGGTAGTATTATGCTATTTTTCATTTGTGTAACTAATTCAGATAGAACAGTACGACGTCGGAGTAATAACAAGACTGTATGAATGTTACTCAGAAGAATTCTAGCCTCACCCATGCCAATCCAGTCCAAAAGTTGGCCTCATCACTGAGTGGACCAAGTCAGGATACAGAAATATACTCAAGTTATTGCTAGTTGTGTGGGCAACCATTAGCTACCAAGTTCAAACCACTTGAAAACCTACACTAGCTACCTTAGTATGCTATTATATAAGGCTAATAATTAATTATATATTTTTAATATTTTTTAATGAAAATTTATAGTTGCAACAAAAATTAAAACTTTGACAATGTGCAAATTCAATGTCCAATTTGAAATATGGGATACATTATCAACTGTGATATATAAAACTTGAAAAATGCAATACAATGAGTGTTTTCAATTGTATGTCCAAATAGTGTTGACAGACTTCAATCCATAATTCTATTACAGAAACAAAACAATAATACAAATACTACAACCATAACAATATACTTACTAAAGCTGTTGCTGTATTTTATCTGCCACATAATTACATTCTCCTGTTTGGTACAATACAGTAACAAACTCCTTGAGAGCTGTGTGTTCAGATGAAAAGACTTCACGAATGTTGTCTAAGAGAATCCTTGCTTTGTCTTCCTCAATCAGGTCTCTACGCTGACAAAGTTGTCTATTGGTATAACGTGATATGAGTCCAACACTGTAGCAGTGATCAGCTACTGTCATAACACAAGGCGTCACTGAGCGAACCAAGTCAGGATACACACTCAGAAATATACTCAAGTTGTTGCTGCCTAATAATAAAATATTTTCAATAATACTAGCTAAATACAAATACAAACTTGACTTACTTTCAGAGATTTCTACGGCAGGATCTTTCTTTTCGTATTTCTAATATTAAATAAATGAGAGTTAGTAAACACAAGCTAAAATACCTAGTCTATTTCTACATACCTGTCCATACCAAATGAGGTGTCTATTGGTAAGTACAACTGCTTGTGGGCTGTCTGGATTGAAGAGACATTTCATGACTTTGGGGACAGAGTGCGCTCCATCAACTACCCCGAGATGATTCCCTCCTTCATGTGAACTGCAGTCAAAGGCAAACTGGTAGTCCATGGAGCTGCTGTAGTTCATTCTTGAACAAGACTTCTTTACAGTGTCCTCTATTTCTTGTCTTAAAGCAGTACAGTCATTGTGAATGGAGTCTTGGAATTTAGGATCACATGAAACTACCATTTCAAAATGTTTAGATCGAGATACAAATGTTACACGAATTAAACTGGATCCGTACAAAAAGGTCACCATGTTTTTTTTGACACCTTCTCTGATGAAAGTGAAGGACTTGTTAGATACGAGACAAGCCATAGAAGCAGAAAAGAGACCCATAGGAGTAAACCCACCACTGAAGTACATCAACAGAGGCTCCACCAAACATGACCTGCAGGATTCTTTGTGGAATAGGTCAAGTTCCTTTGCACTCGTGTTTTCTAACACACAAGGTATGATGTACTCTTTCTCCTCTTCTAAGACTGACTTAGAATATTGAACTGACACAATCTCAGCTATAATGTGAAGATGTGCAAGCAAAGCTACCAGCTGCTCTGGTGGAATGACATCTCCTGAAATTTTAGATGTAGCTGATTTCAAATCTTTCATAGTGAATCCACCTGTCTTCCTGAATCTCTCGGCTGTAGCCTGACCTACGTTATCAAAGCTCATGGCTTTGAGAATGACACCAGTGATACTGTCATACACTATCTGGATGTCTATGATGACCAGGTCTTCTAAACAAGGCACACTGGTGAAGTACATCAGAACACCGGCATGGTGGTGAAGAAACCACAGGGCTACTTTGGTCTCGTAGGGTGTCATATTGAAGGCATTGGACAAGGCCAAGCAGGTCTCCATGCTGGCTGTCTTCACCTCTCTCATGCGAAGACACAAGCTGAACAGAAGCCACACAGCTGGAATCTTCAGCTTCTTAAAGTGTTTCTCCATGGCATTCTCTAGTAGCTGGTGCAAGTGATGGATTTCTTCTACTCCGCCTTTCATGTTGTCCAAAGAAACAACAAGCTTGTCTTGCGAGCAGAACTGCACTATGCCCTTCCTGTAGAAGTCTGTGTCTCGAATCACCTTTTGAAGCTGTGAGTCGACTGTAGCGATGTCTTCCTCAGAAACTTGGTCTTTATGAGTACCCACTATATACACTACTGACTTGGAGGACTCGAGTATCTCACCAATGATGGGCGAGTTGTCTGCTCCTGGTAGAGGTTGAAGATGGGCGGAGGAACTGAAACAAGATACACTGGCCAGGGTACGCAAAAGCATCTCTTGCAGAGTAAACTCAGAGTTCTTTGGTGCTGTAGTCTCTCCTGAAGCTCTCTGATAAAAGACTCGATACTCCTCGTCTAACTTGAACTTGTAGCTAAAGAACAGCAAGTATAGGCCAGGTCCTGTGGTGAGTGCTGGTAGCATGTCCATCAGCTCAGGCTGCCCTCCAGTGTCCTCCATTCTCAAGAAAGCTTTGAAAGAATGCTTCATAATTTCTGCAAACTGTGGTTGCCTTGAAACTCTCTCATATATGGCAGCTATTTCAGAATAATCTTGTGATGTTACCACCTCATCAGCTAGTTGGACATGTGTTGGTGAGAGAGGAGAGGATTTCTTTTGTCTGGACTGCTTCAATGTTGGTTGTGGTGGTTTTTCCACAAGGTGAAACTGCGCCGTACTGCTAGCCTGACTGACCTCTGCCATCGTTGCACTATCTCCACGGGGACGAGCTGCAGTCTCAGAAGTGAATTTAGTCTCCAGACCTTTTCTAAGACTATGAAGGAGTAGAGATGCTTCCTCAGTGAGATTTTGTACAATGGTCCAGTGTGTTCCCTTATCTGCTGTAGTTGTATCAGACGTGCCGCCTTGGACTAGCATATTAGAACAACACTCCACTGTGCCTGTGCTGCCATGAATCTGTTTCTCTTCTTTAGCTGACATAAGATCTATGATCTCTTTCGTAACGCGACGGCGAGTTGTAGTCTTGCCTTGTCGTGGTGGACCAAGAAACATAAGCTTTAAAGACAGAAGCTCCAGAACCTCCTTGGAAACAATGAAGTGTTTGTATGCTTCTTCATACTTGTAGTCATCTATCACATAAAATAAATAATAAATCCATTTAAATGACGTGGTTTCCAAAGAAAATGTCCCCTTTCTTAAACTATGTAACTGCCCCAATGCATGTGCACCAATGACTTCTGACACAACTTTTATTATTCATCACACTGGTAATAGCTCACACACTTCTGAGCACTGGTGCCTTCTGTAGTGACTTCTAGCTAATGAAGCAACACTTGATTGTTGCTCTTAAAGCTGTGAGTTTACAGTAGCCCTATAATTACAGTATTATAGTCACACAGGTTTTACTCTACAATAACCCACACACTCCTATGCTTCTATCCTCAGAGCTGGCTCCAGCAATAGGAGTGTGGGAAGCTGGTTTTATAGCCTGGAGCTAAGCCTGTAGAAGCAGTTGCCAATGCACCAGCTGCAATTTAGCGAAGACATTCTCAGCTAATAATTACATATCATACTTTCTTCTAGAGAGAAGCTGCTACTTGCATACACTAACCTGACAGAATTCCTTTATACACTCCATCTGGTATAGCAAGCAGTAACTGTCCAGTAGACAAGACTGCAGTAGCTATAATTCCATAATAATTCTTCTGACCTGGTCCATCTCCCTCACTAGCAGTCTCAATCCACTTCTCTGTCTTGTTGGAATAAATTCTAACCTTAGAATAATCATCCATGCCAATTAGATTCAATAAGGACGAGGAGATAGCGTAGGTGAGAGTACTTGTGGTTACTGTCCTCCATATTGTTAGCGGAGTTGTCCTGCCATTACTAGCAGATGCTGTGAGAGACTCTAAAGTGCATATAAATAGAATCTTTCTCTTGTTAGCTCCTCCTGTGAAGTAGAAGTTGCCTTCATGGAATGTTGATCGCATGTCACTGCATGAAGAAGGAAGTGAGTCTGCAGTCATCCAATGGTCGTTGAGTAGAACTTCCACAACATCCAACCACTCGTAATGTGAGCCAGTCCCACCAGCCACGACCAGGACCTCTGGTGATCCTCCACTAACTGATGATGGCCAGTAGCGAGGAGTAGGCATGGCACGTAGCGATGGCTTCCAGTCTAGACCAGTAGTACTAGTCAACAGAGAGTTAGTGAGTTCATCAGTGGAGGGATGAAGTCCACCAACCAATACAAACTTAGACTGGTAGGTAGTTAGGGACGAGTCTCTATATGGTACACTAGTAGTAGTCCATGAGTGAGGGTCAGTAGAGATGTGAAGTCTGTCACCAATAGCATCCAGTAGTATTACTGTATTCTGTAGTACTGCACATTGTATAGGCTGGACATCCTCACTCCAGGTATGGCAGTGTTCCCAGTGAAGTGAGGCTTGAGGATGGAGATCTCTCTAAATACAAATAAATAAAAATAAATAAATAAAAATATATATTTAAATTATTAAAATATAATTACAAGTAAACAAACAAATGAAAACATTATTTACTTTACACGAGACTTATGCATACAAACACACAAACAAACTTCATATTTGATAAACAAATACATATTAAAAAACACACAAACACATTGATTCCTATATAAGCAATGAATATGCCATATAAATATAAATATAAATATAAACTTTGTAAACTGTAGATAAACACATATAGAGAAATGGACATGCATACTAACAATACTAACTCTATAACATACAAACACACAAATATACACTTTCTTACACAATGATTAGATACATAAACATAACGTAAAAATAAAATATAGTTAGCAACATTACTAAAAACACACACACACAAACATACAATAAAGAAAAGTGTCTTTTTTTTTTCGTGTATTTTTGCCCAGAAAAAGTTTTGAATTCAATTTAACATAATGACCGGTGAGCAAAGATAAAAAGAGTCCAGATAAAAACAGTACAAGTCAACTTAAGAGAATATTATCACATAGTAAAAGACTACGATATCACATCATCAGAGAATGTAATTACATCGTTAGAGAGTATGTTATCAAATCGTCAGATACTATGTTATCACATCGTCAGAGACTGTGATATCACATCGTCAGAGACTACGATATATCGTCAGAGAATATATTATCACAATGTCAGAGAGTATGTTATCACATCGTCAGAGACTATGTTATCACATCGTCAGAGACTGTGATATCACATTGTCAGAGACTACGATATATCGTCAGAGAGTATTTATCACAATGTCAGATAGTATGTTATCACAATGTCAGAGAGTATGTTATCACATCATCAGAGAGTATGTTATCACATTGTCAAAGAGTATGTTATCACATCATCAGAGAGTATGTTATCACATTGTCAGAGACTATGGTATCACGTCCTAACTACTGATGTTTCCTAGATGTTAGGACAATGGCTGGATCAGATAATTTTAAAAATTAGAGGAACTACTGTAGCTGGCAAAGGCCCTACCAAGTGGGGACCTGGTTGTAGTGGTGTGTTAGTCAGAAATTAAGTCTGTCTGTTTAGTCAAAAATAAAGCAAGATTTTTGTACAAGCTGGTTTGTGCGTCATCCAAAAGCACTGAATTGGGAGTATAAGGCTTTAGCTTGCTGATATAGCTGTGGAAAAGTTTCTATAGTATGTCCAAGTTGAGTTGGCCCAAGAAAAACTTAAATAACTTTAGAACGGAAGCAGCAACGCATCCGGGGTTTGCACCATTGGAAAGCTCGCGCCGAAGCGGTTAATAATATTCCCTCAGTATACTCCAAAACCGGAGAGAAAATGCTATTCCAAAACTCAATACAAAAGTCTATGGGAATAGAAAAAAACCACAGGTTTCCCGCTCAAACGCGCCCGCTTTTTAGTCACGTGGTACGGCTCAATTGATCACGCGTACTGTCTTCATTAAGAATTTTGTAAACAATGAGCGGCTTCTTCTCAGATTGCTGCATTTCTAGCTTTATATCGCGATTAGCTTAGGTTGCGAGTGTGGAAACACGATAGATGGAGTGTTCTGCAGAGGGTACAAGACCACCTGATAGGATGTTGGTAAAATTATTTGTCTACCTGTTCAATAACAAATGCTATATAGCCAGTATATTTAGGTGATATAGTTATCATTTAGCTAGCAACTTGTAATACAGCCACACTTAAGCTGTTTGCCTTTAAATTGTGTGCTTGTCAAAGCCGTGTTCATGCCAATTCCTTTTGTTCACTACTATAGATGCCGTTTATTGTAAGGATTAGGACCAACTCAGGCAGCACTCCACCTTCAACTCGGATCACAACTATTTTTTCGTATATGTTAAATTCTATCATTTCATCAATTTTCATATACATATTATAAATAAATGATAATTTTATTTAACAAGAAAGTCTAGTAACTTTAGCTACAAGTTAACAGTGCTGTACTACTGAATCCTGTGAATGTCAGAATATTTCTTGGGGCACAGTAGGTAGAATAGACTGATTTTAATCCTGTCTCTTTAAAAGAACGCCCCACCAGTTTGCGTTTTCCATCTGCTGTACATTATCTGCCGTAAGAAACATAAATATAATTGAAAACAGACGAGATGAGCTGTACAGCGCCGAAAAACTCCATAAACTTCACTAAATTTCTTTCTTTCAATAGTTACAGAATTAATGCGCACCTGCGTAACCGCCCCTTTTTCACGTGCAACGTTGAAGTTTGCACGCTTAATTGACTTGGATTCACATGACTAAATTGCTTCCCGTACAGTACTAAATGCATTCCACCGCGCTTGCGGTCGTGCCAACTCAATTTGGACATACTATAGCTTTTAGCAGTAAATTGAAAGAAAAGCTCGACAAATTGTATTAGCATTTTATGTAAGCAGTATTGAAACTAATCAAAAGCAGTAACAAAATGCTGAAGAAAAAGCTGCTTACTCTCATTCTATGACTGTTTGGAATTTGCTTAGGATAGTCACTGTGCTACATGTATATAAAAATTGCCAACACGTAAGCATACATTAAATACAAACATACAACATTAAAATACACAAGCATACAATTTTTATAAACACTGTAAGAAACTGTAAATAACAAGCACAGCAATATAAATACACAACTTACTGTATTTCTGGAACAAACTAGACTTCAAATAGCAAAAGTAAAATAGACAATTACAAACTATAGGAAAAAACTAGGGAAAGCAATGTATGAGAGTCCTCTCACAATAATGCACCAACAAATAAAAAAAGAGAGGGAAACTCATGTCTGAGCATGCTCATAAATAGGCTGGCGTAGCCAGACCATTTACCCAACCGCTACACGGGGAAAGGGTCTGGGGACAATCACGTACCTTGGCTGTTCTAGAGGAATGTTGCCACAGCTACTTAATTACTTTAACCGCACCTGCTATTTGCGGGACGTTGCTACCCAAAAAACCGCGGATACTTTATTGCGTGGGTGTAGGCACTCTGCGCAGATACATATCTTTTCTTTGCGCAGTTTAGTAGTTTATTGCAGTTGACAGAGGTACTTCGCAAGATGTTTTGCATAGGCTGTGGAGTTTCTCTTATAGAAAATGTGAAAAAAAGAGTAAATCTGGGTCTTGATTCTGCTGGTGCTTTGGAACCTCGTGAAAGGGTAACAGCTTTGTGGCTATCCTTAGTAAGGAAGAAACTACTGCTGCAAGAGTCACCATAGAAGAAACTAACATCAATGAATCTGATCCTGGAAAAATGAGTAGAGTTTGCTTTGGTATCTATCAGAGGCTTCATAAATTACAATCTCAGGTGGAAGACAAACTTACTGTAGTTTTGACTAAGATCGCTTCTTCACAAGCACAGCACTCCACTACTTCTTTACAAGCACAGCACTCCACCACTTCTTCACAAGCACAGCACTCCACCACTTCTTTGCGAGCACAGCACTCCACCACTTCTTTGCGAGTACGGCACTCCACCACTTCTTCACAAACACAGCAATCCACCACTTCTTCACAAGCACTACAATCCACCACTTCATGGCTCATATTAAAAACTAATTATAATACATCAATTTTTCTGCATAAATAAAAATAATTTCTTATAAATGTTAAATAAAAATAAAATCTGATTGTTTTATGACACATGTTCTGCACTCACATGCTTGAAAACATATACCACAACTCATACAGCCTACCACTGAATTTTCATGTACATAATTGTCCACATCAAAATAGTCTCTCCAACAAATGTCATAATTTGCTTGGTAGTCTCTCATAGATTTTTCTGCATGTCTTGTCACCGACTTGAGTGATACAAGAATGGCTAATGAGGGCTTGCCATCTCTACCAGCTCGCCCAGTTTCTTGTTATAAGTCTCTGTGTCAGATGGTACACCATAATAAATAATTTCTCTGACATTAGGACAGTCCACACCCATGCCGTATGCTGACGTTGCACGTACCAATCGAAGAGTTGCTCTTTCGTCTGAAAATGAGACCACAATTTGACTCTTTACTTCTTCGTCAGTAATTGAAGTATACATATCCACTAGGCGAAACTTTGATTGATCAGGAGCATCAGGTGGTACAAGGAAACTGTCCCCAAGATCACTCTTTAAAAACTCTATATCAGCACAGTCAAAAGTACTTTTCAATGAAGTGTGAGATGTTACGGAATACATTATATTGTTCTTACAAGGTGGCACTGCAATCACCTTGGGCAAATACATTCCAAGAATATATGCGATTTGCCTCTGAAGTGTTTTAGTTGCAGTAGCAGTCAAAGCCATTATATTTACTCCCTTAGGTAACAAACTTCTTACTTCACCAATGTGAAGAAGCGCTTCACGGAATGATTCACCCTTATAAATTATAACAAAGTTTTCTTAATAAAATTTCATGGGTACTCTTTGTTTAGAATGTAATCAAACTTTTGGATGAAAATTGTAGCACAAGCTATTTTATATGAAATTAAAATCAATCAATAAAGACATCTTGTTATCCATATGAGTAGTATAAATTTTAAAAAACTATAACACACCACTTTTTTACTGTGTGAGCTTCATCAATTATGAACGCTCGGACTCTGTGCTCATATGGCTTGCTATGTAATGTAACACATCCCTCCATCTTCTCTCCAACAATAATTCTGGTGTAAAAAAAACTAAGCCATACTCTCCCTTAAGTACACCAGCCTTCACTTCAGGTGTAGTGGCACTATGAACTGCTGCTACTGAAAGTCCCTTTGTTGACCAGCACAAAACCTAGAAAATGTATGAAAGCTAACAATACTTGCATGCCTACATCAGTTCCAACTTGCCTGGTCTTCCATTATAGCTGTCAATGGGGTGACAACAACTACAATGCTCCTGTTTAAATCATCATGCAACTTATCATAGAGTATTGGAAGGCAGGCATAGCATAAACTTTTGCCATACCCTGTGGGAAGAATTGCGAACACATCCTGACCCATTACGAATTCCACGATCACCTGCATCTGCAATTCCTTCAAATTCCTATAACCTAAACGCTCAGAGGAATGTACAGCAGCAGCACGCACAGCAGTCTCAGAAAAGGACATGGCGACCAGAGATTGTGCGGCGCAGGATCCTCTTATAGAGTGGTCAGACGCCCACTCATGTTGGCCTAGGAGACGGCCAAAAGAATGTTAATTGACCACCCCCCAAAATCGTGGGGCTAGCTCTAGAACAGCCAAGGTACGTGATTGTCCCCAGACCCTTTCCCCGCGTAGCGGTTGGGTAAAGGGTCTGGCTACACCAGACTAGCTCATAAAGGCCCCTGGAAAAAAAAGGAGGGAAAGTCAAGTCTGAGCATGCTCATAAAAGGCACCAGCATCTGGAAAAAAAAAAAAAAGAGAGGGAAACTCAGGTCTGGGCATGCTCATAAAAGGCACCAGAAGAAAATAAAGAGAGGTATAAAATATGCTCAAAACATGTCCAGTACGTGCAAAAAAACAACAAAAAAAAACATACAAGAAAAAAAAAAAAAAAAAAAAAAGCAGAAACAAAAAAAAATTCATTCTCAAATATTTTTTTAATTGGATTTATTGAAATGTAGTTTTTGCCCACACCTTAGTTTTGATTAAAATCACTTGCCTCCACTGTAGCACAAACTAGAAAATCATTCTTAGGGCTATCACAAGCAATGATTGCACAAGTGGCTTAATTGAGCCCTTAACTTCAAAACAAAAACAAAAACAAAAACACAATAAAACCACTTGTGGTTTAGTTGACTTATTTTGAACTTAATTGTCTAGAGTTTACTGATTGAAGTAGAAGCTTATTTTTTGTCACAAACATTTTTAGTCTATGCTGCTTATTTGTACTGCTATCTAACATAGCTCCTCCCACTTTGTAAAAGTTATCTACATCCCTGATTAGATATGCAAACACTGGATCTAGTAATTCGATAAATAGACACTGGATCTAATAATGAATTCAGCAACTACATAAATACTGGATCTAATAAATTAGCAAACACTAAATCTTGCAACCAGACAGTAAACAAACACTGATCTGGTAGACTAATCTGGTTTAAATGAACAAACAATAATTTGGTAACTAGCCAATACTTCTAGAAAACCCAACTCAGTAGCTACGGGCGCTCACCTCCTTAGGAAGTTGAGGTTGACCTTCCGCCATGCATAATCTTTTCCTGTCGCCGTCTTCAAGAATAGGGGGCGTTCCTACTTAGAGTCCTACTTTAAATATCCGGACTGGACTCCACACAAAATACTGAATTTTACGAGAGCCGCCTACCAGTAGTAGTATATTAGCAAGACCCTTTTCCTAATCGCTGCAGGCATACTAAGGAAAGGATTAGTCCGGTAACAAGCCTATACCTGGGTTTGTTCCCTGCTGCAACCTACGTTGCAGTCCAATCAGATTGCAGTGTGGTTTAATGCTAAGGGAATTAGCTGACCTCAGCAGGAACAAACCGTGTATAGGCTTGTTACCCGACCTCTCTCTTCCTTCAGCAGAGGTCGGGCTCCGCCCAACTAGGAAAGGATCGTGTTGCTCCTGGCGTGTGTGGAGGTGCTTGAGAGGGAAGGAAAAATCTTCAAGGTTTGGCTGCATCCATGCTAAAGCCGGTTTGAAGAAGTCTGTCCATTATAACTGCCCTGCAAGATAGAAATGCTCTTCTTTGTCCTAGTTGTGAGTTTAGACTAACCATTGTAAAGAAGGCTGAGAATAAATTCTAATATGCTGTTGGTACTAGTAACTTCTAGTAGTAGTAATGATATTATAAACTAGCAAACACAGTGGCACTTGATGCACTAAGTTTTGCAAGTTAGGAATGCAATAGCATAAAATATTTTTATCCATGGTTTCCCTCTCCTTCTCTCTCTTTTTTCCTGAACCATCTCAGTTTTTCTTATTCTTCTCGTCAGCTCATGGGTTCCCTTCTCTTCCTTTGTCTATCTCTCTTGCTTCTCTGTATCTCTTGTCCTTTTAAAAAACCTTGGTTTCCTTATCACCTTCTACTGAATGTGATGATGCTTGCCTTGTGGCACTTGGTGTGCTAAGTTTAGCAATTTAGAAATGCTTTAGCAAAACGTGTTTTTGTTAATTTTATTTTCATTTTTCAAAGAGTAAGAGAGCTAGTGTGTATCATGTGCGTTTATAGAAGTGTGTGTGCGCATTGGTATAACTAGTGATGTGCTTGAGCACAAATGGCGAGCGAGCCTAAAACTACACTATTGTTAAATGATTGATTTTTAACTTCTAAAAGAGTCACATTATTTTAAACATTTTCTTTGTGATATTCTTTAGCTAAGTAGTAGGTGTAACACACAATTCCTTATATGGTTATATGTTGGTAAGGTGTAGTTCATGGGAAAGTATTTGTTTTAATATGAACTGGTTATATTTGATAGAGACGAGTTCTTCCAGCAACTTATGACTTATACAGCATCCTTCACATGTGACCAATATTCCAGCAACACTGAAGAGTCTCTCCACAGGAGCTGAAGATACTGGAATGCAAAGATAATTAGTGAATGGGATGACAGGGGCACAGAGTGTAGCTGTATGTATGTGTGTGTGTGTACATACTATTCTAGTATGTTGGAAGTGTGAGTATCATTTTAGTGTGTAGAGAAGTGTATGTATGTGTGTGAATGTGATAATGTAGAAAGTATGTGTGTTTGGGTAAGTATTAGGGTATTTTAGGTGTTGAGTGTGATATAGAGGTAGGTGAGTGTGAGGTAGTCTATAAATAATATTATAATGTGTAGATATATAGTAGGTAAGGGGTATGTGTTTGTGTGAGTACAGATGTTGTGAGGGAAATGTGAAGCATTTGAGTGTACATGTGCAGTAGCTCCCCCAAAGTTGGTTAGTGTGTACTCCACCTGGCTACTCCTATGGCCACTGAACTCATACCTTTGAAGAAAAAATAAAAGCAGTTGTACTGATGAAGAGCCAGAGCTTACCTCCTAGTAATGTTTCTGGCCGGCCTGATATTGCACAACTTGACTAATATGTTACCGGTTTTGTGAAAATCGGCGTGCTGCATCTAAAGTTTTATATATTTTTTCTACTGGTAGGTTGCACTGGGCCTTGGGATGCCGGTTTCCAAATTTGGAAGCTGTAGCGCAAGCTATTTTCGCACTACACGTTACAATACTTCAGTGTTATTGTTCAATTTGTAATTGCTGATTCCAAAAAAATGCCACGTAATGAGTTGCTAAGGCCAGGGGTCATGTCTTCTATTCCGTATACTATTACCACGTGTCTCCGGGACACTATACAAACTAAACTGGTTGCAGGCAGATTGAAAGAAGCCAAAACGGTTTAATTTAGGTGTCTTCGAGAAACTATGGTGGTGAGAATTGCGCGAGTGCACGAGTTATGTAGACAGGTAAGTGAATTAGTTAGCTACAGTATTTTTCCTGCTGTTACTGAAAAGCCTGCCAAAAGATTTCTTAGCAACGCTCCTACTAGGCTAGTGTTTTTAGCCTCATAGCTCTAGAACTTGTCAGAGCTTACAACTGCACCATAAGAGAACTAACAAATGTTTATCCATTTCTACCATAAAAACCAAAAAAACCAAAAAATGACCATATGGCTTTACATAAGATACTGGGGAAAAAAATCGTTTGCCGCGTTTAGGCCGATTTTCTCAAAACAATGAACAAATGGTGTTTGGATGGGTGTGGTTAGGGGTGTCGGCAAAATCTCTTTCTACTTAAAGAAACACCAATATAAGTGTGTGTTTATTTATGTGTGTGCTATATGTGTGTACTACACGTATAGGTGTGAAAAATGGCGTCTAGAATAGTGCATGTGTGTGTTTGTGTGTGTGTGTTTGTGTATGTATTGGTGTATTGGTTGATTTCTTGGCTCAGGGCCTGAGGTCCTTAGTTTAACTCCCACTCTGGGAATTTTTCATCTGTTTTTTTTCCCTTCTTTCTGTGCCTCCCTCTAGCCCCACCAGTCCACCCAGTTGTGGTTGGGTACCTGGCATTTGCTGGAATGCAAACTGAAAGCCTTTTCTCATGAAATGGCAATGGTCCAGGTTGGACTTCAGATGCCCACACCTCTTACTGTGAGGAAAGGCCTTTCTCCTGCAAGTTCTTAGCCTGGCTCCACTCATAGTGACTGCCAGATGTGTGTGACCCATTTGCATTTTGCATGTGGTGTGTGTGTGTTTGGGGAGGGGGTGTATGTGTGCTTATATGTGGGATGGAAGGTGGGAGGGCATAGAAGGGTGTTGTCCACTTCAGTGGTCCCATGGGAGACTGAATGTGCTATGAATATCATTATAGGGTCTGCTACACATGTAGTGGTTTAAACCTGTGGTTTTTAATGCCCACCACCCTGTATAGGGATATTTTGGTGCAGTATGTGTTGGTGGGTGGGTAGGTGGGTGAGTGTGAGGTGGTACAACAACATTTTAGTACTTGTGGGTAATGGATATAATTCAGCGAAGCGAGCGGAGCTGACTCTCTAATGAGTTCGCGATATATATATATATTTAGGTCTAGAAATTGTTTTTGTTCTTGCGTGGGCGTACGTGTGTACCTTTTCTCCTACGCGCTTGCGCAGGCCGGGTAACCTTAGCAACATTTTGTTTTGTTTACCCGCCGTACGAAGTAGCGATGCCCAGTAGACAAAACGTTAGAAACGCTCGGTCAAGAACTTTGAGGGCGTTAGAAACTCCTGAAGAAAAATTAGTAAGGAGAGCGATAAGAAATGAAAAAGACAGGGCAAGGAGGAGGAGGAGAGCTAAAATGAAACAGAAACAGGTAGCAAAGTATAGAATCTTTCTTTTTGAAAAGCCATTAAATGTTCCTAATTTATTTATTAGACTATTCCTGAGGATTACGGTACCAGGAGCCTTCATCATAGAAAAAAAAGCTACCACTATTGTTTTCTCACTTTGACAGTATTTTGTGGCCACACCAAGCATGCATGAATAGCTGCAATTACAGGGAACATGCATCGCTCGCTTCGCTATTTTGTGCTATTAGAGCACATCACTAGTAATATTTGGGTAAGGGGTTTGTGTATTTGTAAGTATGAAATATGAAAAGAAGTATAGGGAAGTGTAAATATTCTGAGTGTGTGTATGTGTGTGATGATATTTCAGTGTGTAGGAGGAGAGTGTGTATGTGTGTGATGATATTTCAGTGTGTAGGAGGAGAGTGTGTATGTGTGTGATGATATTTGAGTGTGTAGGAGGAGAGTGTGTATGTGTGTGATGATATTTGAGTGTGTAGGAGGAGAGTGTGTATGTGTGTGATGATATTTGAGTGT
>WLWD01001571.1_pt1 | contig 21463 bp, 14 predicted proteins | sample 6712731 | NCBI WGS metagenome assembly WLWD01 (sample SAMN12718690, study PRJNA576275) | sponge metagenome | isolation source: marine sponge | host: Mycale hentscheli | place: New Zealand: South Island, Marlborough, Capsize Point | collected 2014-11-01
ACAACAGTTTACTAAGAAATATATAATGTATAATTTTTAACATATAAAGTGGAAACAATTATTTTATTTTAGGATAGTACATATGACCAAACAAGTAATAAACTTTCAAAATAACTTCAAGGAATTGAGGTAGGTTAATTATGATTTTTATTACAAGACCATTGAAGCTGGCAGATTATAATTATAGAACTAGGAATAAAATACAAATTTGGCAGAAATTACACCTGTATCACACACTTATAGTGAATTAAAATATTGTAAAAATAGCATGTAATATTGTTGATTATTGAACTCCTTCACTTGATACAAACAACAATCCATACTTGTTATATTTAGCTCTTGCTTTGTATTGATCAATCATTTAACTGTTTACTACAGAATGAATTGGAAGCATACTCAACCTTACAGAATTCATTTAAGTCTTCTTCTAAACCAAGGGTTCTGGATAAAAAAATGATATGAATAAAGCCTACGATGAGATTCAATTGTCTTCCAAACCACAATCTACAAAATGTACGTGCTATTAAGCCAAAAAAAAGTGTATTTTAATAAAATAGGTTCACTGTAGATAATCGAATGTTGTATATTTCAGAGAGTGCCACCCTCTGGTCAGTATGGAACTATCAAAAATACAAACAGTTCCAGCAATGGATGCCCAACAAATCACCCTTTATATATACTCAGGTATGTTGATCTATTGTTATTTTATGTAGATATAATCACCAACATTTACTATAGGTGTGCTATAAAGCACACCTCAGGATTGAGCATGAAAATGAGAGCTTAAAACAATAAGAATCACAAAAGGGATTAGTACAGGTACTTCTCATTTGTGGATATTAAGCTGTTTTATTGATTAGCTCTGTACTCGTGGAAACTCAATGCATATTTAAAAGTATAATTATGAATTGTATAAATTATCTGGGCCAAATCATTTGCCATTTTATATACAGTACTACATTACTAATATCTTCAGTGTTTTGCTTGCAATGAATTTATAACATTATGTGTTATTTCTACCAGATAAATTCCACTGAGCATAAATTATTGGAGCATTGCATGCCAATTACTAATGACATAAAAACAGACAACATTGAAGAAAATATTCTATGCCATCCTGCAGGTGATTTATTTTAAAAAAATTGAAGCAGGATTAAATAATACAATGTATTTTATATGTATTTATATGTATTTTATCTTTAAATGTTAATTAGATAAACGCTTAAATTTGGACATCTTGCTAATTCAGCTTAATACAATATCGAGGTGCTTCAAATCTCTAGGACAAGTTGTAGGCTTACCTTCAGACTTACTGGACAAAATAGAATCCAGTGCAGCTGTTCCATATGATGGACTAGTTGAAGTATGTGATGCACGGCTCAGGAAATATAAAGATGACCAGTTGACTCTTACATGGAGAAATGTTGCAGAGGCCCTCTGCTTAGTACGACAGGAGCAATTATCTCAGGATATTATGAAAGTATACAGTACTGGTGAGTTCAAATTAATGGTATAGCTGGATCAATTCATACCATTTTAACCTGAAGGATTTATAAAAAATGAACTCCATATTTTTATTATTATTTTATGAAATTAATAAATAAAAGACTGATAACTTTTGGCTTGTAGAATTATTAAAGGGTCCGGCTGTAATTATTTTCAATAGATGAAAAGTACAAAACATGAAATATTAGTTTAAAAATCAAAAGAAATTTTCTTGTGAGAACATGCACTGTAAAAAAAGAAAGGTTTGGTGACAGCAACAAAACAGAATATATCACAATATACAATGAGAAATTCTAATCCTGCTTTGTTCTCTTACCACTAGTTGAGCTAATACATATTCTCTCTTTTTGTTAAGTACTTACAATACAAAGTTTCAATAGAGTATTTACAATGATAGGAATTAGATCCTCAACTGGTTGGTATCAATGTTAGTTCTGTTTATTGAACCTGCACTACATACTTGTACTTGAGTTTACTATTATACCAATTCCTTTGAGTAATGAGGATTTTTTGAGGTTGTATCGGGCAAGTTGAGAACACTGTGATATAAAACAGTAACTGAATAATGCAATAAGGGTATCCTGCAAGTATAATTTTTTTAAATTTCTGCATAATATTCTTTGTTAAGTATACAAATTACTGTCTTTTGAACTCAGAATTACAGATCATTAATTTGAAGAGTTAATTTCAGACAGAAGTAATTTCCAAAGACTCATATGTTTCATGTTTTTAATTGATCTATTATTACAATTTTGACTGAGTAATCCAGAACTCACCAGTCATATTATTCAAAACAATTTTAAGTGTGCATATATTAGAAATTTGTCACATCCTTAATTACTTGCTTTTTATTCATTAAATCAATTACAACTTTTTAGTAGTTACGACTCTTTTAATTATTCATGGCATGAAACGGGAGTGCTGCTATTATGTATCAACAATTTACTCCCTACTTAGGAAGTAAATTGGTATATATTAGCTGCTTAGCAGTTACTCATTACATGGGGATGAATTGAAACATTTAAAAAAAAAAAAATTGGCGGTGTTTCTAAACCTTACTAAAATTAAGTAAAACATCGTCATTGTATATTATATTTCTGAGTATAATTCTATTTAAGTAATGATTACTAGTGAACCGCTTCAGTAAATGTCAGTAACAGCAAACGAAAGTTGTTTTTAATGTCTTAATGTAAGTATGAGTTCACACTGTTTAGGATGTGAATTCACACTGAATTTGGTGTGAACTCACACCCTGAATTTGGCATGTATTTCTCACCAAAATGACTATGCACCTCACACCATATTTTGATGTGACTATTATTAGAAGTGATTCCCACTTAATATGGTGTGGACTACACACATTTTGGGTTACAGTGTAAATTACTTATTACATGAGTTGGAGTGTGATATGGGGACTTAGCTAAATCTGAATTTGCTAATTAACTTGATACATTATAGCTACATAAAAATCATACGTTCAAAAGATCAGCTATTTGCCACATGCTCATGTGAAAACCGAAGAATGTCACAGTTTGGTAGCCAAAAAAATGTTTCTGCATCATTAGTACTGTGAGAAAAATTGCCATTCTTGTACCACTAAAGATAAATTTGGTAAAAGGTAATTAAATGCTAAAATCATTAGCTGTGTATTTGCTCACCTCACAAAACTTTAACTGTCAGGAGAAGAGAGGAATTTGCTGCATATTACAATGGAATTATCATTTTAATAGATATATATCAGCTTTCTAGAACCAACAAAATGACTGGCATGTAAAAAGTATTATACACATCGGAATAGATATAATTTTTGGACGGTAATACAATAAGTGTGGTCTTGTTTACACATTTACAGCCTTACCAACACATTCCATTTTAATAGCTACTTTTAGGTTGTGCAGAGGTTTACTCAATAGACTATCTGCAAAAAACATTTTCCAGTTTCTAGAAACAGATCTCAATCTAGAGATCCTAAAATATTTGATTGAAAACGTTATAAAACGTTATAAATAATATTGATCAAGTATTATATTTTTGCTTTTCTTTCTTTTCTCTACTGTTGTAGATCTCACTAGGCTCCCTCAAATTGGAAGGATTCAAATACAAACTTTCTGACTATAAACTTAAATAAATACTCGTGATGATATTCTCAATCAAGAAACTATTAATGACAACTGTCATCACTGATGGTAGCTATGGTAGACTACTGGCACAATAGTGATCTGGTCCATTATGTGAGACTTGCTTTGCAATTCCAATTACATTTGAAATGATGTTAGTAGTGTAGTCAATTTTAAATAGATACACATGGGGATAATATTATAAATTTAGTTATATAGACAGAGTATAACTTCAAGAAATGTTAATCAATTTAATTCATACGGTCCATTGTGAAACTAAAATTATAAGTTATAAATTTACCACCAACATTAACATATACAGAGACATTATTGTAATTATGAATCAATTAGCTAATACGAGATCAATGCGTCTATGTCAGTGTGGCATAGAAAAAATCTATAATTTCTTCAAAATAGTTTCAGATTTCATATACATTTATACCAGCAACCCAGATGCTTAATTGCATTAATAATTAAAAAGTTCGCTAATGTCATATTTTAAAGGATTGTTCAAATGAATTCTATTCAGGGAATTTTTATAATCAACTAGCTAGCTAATCACTCAATTAATAACTAGGCCTATTGTATTCCACTTGAATTTTTAGAAATACTATTATGAATAATTTGATTCATAAATAGTTTTAGCTAATACAGACCACATTCAATTATTCTCATATTCTTATAGTCAAAGCAGTAAAGAACTTCAATATTCTTTTTATTAGTTGAAGTCTTGACAAAATCTTTTGTGCATATATGGTATAAATTACCCTTAATAATCTTACTTTGAAGCTCTATCATATCCTCATCATAACCCCTTCTTATTCCTTGTTTACAATAACTCTTGTAAAATTTACAAACAGCATACCATGGATCTAAAGGGGAAGATTTGGAACATCAATAGAATGTCCATGTATCCATAATAAAGTGTAAAGATACTTGATGTTGCCGTCAGAGTAACATTTCAAAACAATTCTTGTTTTTGTAAGTGCATATATTCCCAACGAAAAGCAGGATGCTTATTGTGAGCAAATATTATAGTATCATGTATGAGCAATTTGATAACAGTTACTAGTTCATAGGTATCCGTTATTTAAACTGATTGCCCTGTATTAGATTATACAAGCATCTCAAAAACTGTACAATTTGGGAGGTAAAAGTAGCAAAACATTCTCTTAGCTAGTCTCTAGTAAACAACTACAAGAGTTCAGGAGTAGCCATGGTCATAACATATTTAATGTAAAAGTGCAATGAATAAAGAATGAACATGTAATTTAGGTATGACCTATGATATAACTCAAAACATTTCATGTTTATTTCATGCTGCATTGCTCAACTCATTACCCTGGTATATATAGTAACCTGCCTAGCTTACCCCTTTTTTCCTGGTTTTACAGCTATCATTCTCTGGTGTAGCCTACCCAATCTTGTCACAGCAGCTGCTAAAATATCAGCTGGGGGTTTGGGGAGCCCACAACCAACCAGTCATTGTACTAACTACTTCAGTGAAGATATACCATAAAATAAACCACTTATTGCACTCATCTGAGTGATATGGCAAGATATTTCACTCTCTGGCTTTATTTTCACTCATCTCTGGCTCATTTAATCTAAAAATATTATCATGCACAATAAAACATCAATGACACTAATAAAAATGTGAGTTTAATTGGAATTTTTTTTCATTAAAGTTGACTTAGATATTTCCCCAGACTTTATAATTTTTGAGTGATTATAGCTATGGAGCAGAGTAAATAGTGATGTTGACTAAAATAACTACCAATAAGCATAACTGAAAGAGCTCACGCATACACTCACATGCACAATATATACACTGTAAAAATTATAGCGTGAAAACCCACCAAATTCACATCAACCTGGTGGTGTGAATGCCCACCCTCAATGCATAGTGTATCCTTCACACTTTCCACCTAGTGTGAATGCACACTTGACATGAAATTCACACTCAACGGAATAGCATTGACCCTTTACCAAACATTAATTACATGCATGTACAGGCAAAAACCAATGCTATTGTCATTGTAATCTACCTTATAAATGTGTTGTATACTTTTGTGCAAGGTAGGAGAGTTGACAAAGATTTTGGTCCTCTGATTAATGTAATCTGGAATTCAGGCACAGAACATACACCAATCTCTTTTTTAAAAATAATGTTGATATATAAATACTACAATCAACCCAACTTAAAAATTTCACTTTAATGAATGTGGGCAGTGGCATAACTGGACAGAAAGTTATGAAGGGGCCTGGCCTAATGTAGTGTGTATCCATGCATAATTCACTACAACCTTAAATTGTTCGGTAAAGCATCTTTATTATAATGGGTAAAGTATAACCACATTCATTATAGTGTGGTTAATTGGGAAATGGCTTAGGGTAGTCTGGCGTCGCCGACCCTTTTCCTTCTATTAATTTATTTAGGCAAAGTGAAGGAAAAGGGTCTGGTGAAGCTAACGCTCGACTTGTGCAGCCGCAACGCGCAAGCACCATGACATCAGATATCAATAATTTACGCGCAAATATACAAAGACCTGTTCCGCTTTCCAGGTCTTATTTTTTTCTATGGCTTCTTCTCTACTACAACAAGAGAGAGATTTGTGTCTTCTTGCAGGTGACATCTTCACTGAAAAGAACAAGTGCTCTCATCCAATCTTTCAGAATCCCAGAGATACCTTGCACTCCATAAATCATGAAGTATTCACCGAATGGATGATATCACATTTAAAAAAGTAATTAATTTAAGTGGGTTATATGAAACATCATAATGCTATATAATAATTCATGGCATTTGAATGAAAGAAGTGAAATTATTGTCACAATTACCACATACACACTGACTATAACATCAATCACAGCACAAACACAGAGAATTTTCATAAGTTCTAACATAATTATCAAAGTTATTGAATAATTCATCACTTCTGCATGTGACTATTTATCATATAAGCAGACATTAGCATCAATGCAATGCTTCCCTTTAACTCGTCCAGTTTCCTGAACATACTCTTCAATGTCACTTGGTGGTCCATAGTGAATTACTTGGCGAACATCAGGACAGTCCACTCTTATACCGAATGCAATTGTGGCCACAACCTAACGAATTGCTGACTTGGTACAAAAAAGATGAACAATTGTATCCTGGACAGCTTGCTCAGTACCACTCATATACATATCTATGAGACGAAATCCTGGCAAGTCAGGCAAACCAGGTGGAAATGTAAATCCCAAGGTAGGTACAAAAAATTATTGAGCAGTCATTACGATTCCTACAGTATATTATGACTCGGGGACATTGGGGGCCTTCTTCTTTTAATTTTTAGCTATAGGTTCAAAGGTTTTTTCAAAGGACAAGAATTGTGTAACTGTATAGGTTATGTTAGTCTTGGTGGGCAGTTTTGCTACTACTGTATCATTTTTAATTCCTAAGATTCTGGATACATCATTTCGAAGCTGTCTGGTCGCAGTTGCTGTTACTCCATTAGCCTGACATTAAAGTGCAGCAAACTTTTCAACTCTCCAATTCTCAAAAAAAAATTCTCCGAAAAGATTGACCCCTACAAATTAAATTACATCATTAATTATTTAACTCATTTTTTCAGACTACAATTGGGATAAAATTAATTACAACTAAGGATTTAGTTTATCATAATAAAAAAAGGCAGAATTTGAAAACAAGCGCTTTTCCCATATCCAGTCGGTAAAATCACAAAAACGTCCCCTCAGGTTATTCCACACACAACTTCCCAGTTGCCCAGGCTTTACAGAAGAAAACCCAAGTCTCAAAACCGAAGCTTTCATGAAATGCTCCATCACCTAAGTCGCAAAAAAGCAGCTACAATTAATCCGGAGGCGTGCCTCGCAATTAATAATACCAACAAAACGCGTGAAAATTTTACGCAATCTGATTGGCACACAGCTATAGCTGCATGAGCAGCTGCACAAATGAAGTGAAATACCAAGGTAGCTAATTGAAATAGTACGGGTAATTGCGCACACGTGCAGCGTTAACCTTGGAAACGGACAGTTAGAGAAGTTTCTAGTTGGAGACAATGTCATTCTTTAACGCAGAAGATCTACCCTATTAGGCTGAATGTTTTAGGAGGGGTCGTACGACGTTGAAAACGAAGTTCCAGCGGAAGTTAAACCTGAAATACGGAGATAGTGAGTGAACGATACAATGTAGCTACAATTGCAAATGATGGCCTACTATTAGCGAGTGATATCACGGGTAACCTGTACTATTAGGGATCAATATCACTCGTAAAGTAATTTGAAATAACACGAGGCAAAAGCCGAGTGCTATATCAATCGAATCCCAAATAGCACGGTTACCATGCTATTACTTATACAAATAGCTACCACAAGCTGTGAATAAAAAAGTGCTATGAGTTACATTGAACTTTACCCCAACCAGTGAAACCACAGTTGTCATACATATCACATCCAATCATGTCTGGATGAAAATCATGTGTTATGGAACATGATTTACATGCCCAAGTTTCCCAAACAGCTAATACTACAAACAAAATCAAATAACCATACAATCACAATTAGCTACTTCACTTTACTTCAGTAAATAAACATTAGTGATTATGTACTTAGAGTATATGTATAATTTTAAGTTGATCTCATGTTTGCACTAAACCTATTGTTTCTACTGGTCCAACTATATATAAAATATTTGAGATATTTAATATATGTGTAGGAGCGTATGACTTCATCTATATGTGGCTTCATCATTTTCTAGTAGCAAAATAGGTGCTATGATTGTTGAGTAACTATCAGAAGTGGAACAGTTCCTCAATTATAGAGTAATATTGGTTGCTTAATGTTGCCAAAAATGTCAATTAAAGAAGTTTGCTCTTCAATACGTCAACCTTTTAATTGTGAGAAGTATGCATATTGAAATAATAATGTTGAACTACCTAATGTCTTCCCATCTATTTTGTATTGGGAATGTAACACAAAATAAAATATTTGACATGGCTAATATGAATTTAATGTTTTTTTTTGTCATTTCTTTTTGTATCATGGGCATAGCTGTATCTTCCTCTCCTGAACAGAAAAAAAAAGACTAAAATCAGCTAGTTCACCATTCTCTTTTGGATTTTGGTCAAGATCAGCAAATCCTTGAACCAGTAGCTGCTCTTTTGTATAAACAAAAATAAAACATACGTATGTACACACAAAAAAAATAAAAAAAATAAAAAAAGAATGAATGTTTTGGATTGGCTTTGTTTTTTCTCCAAAGAGATAATTTATTTTTAAAGGGAGGTTCTGCAGAACCCCTCTCCCCACCCCCTTGAGTTGAGGGACCAAGTGACCTATTTGAGGATGCCAGTTCACTGAGGATTGAAGTGAGAGTACACATCTATGGTCTGCAATTATGATGAAGGAATAATGACATTTAAGGAATGTTTACCCACTTGGCTTGTCTGCATTTGAATATTAAAAACAAATAAACAAGTAAACATTAAAACAATGATAAAATGCATTCAGTGCCCAAGTGTTGCTAGTTCTGTCAAGTTTCTGACATTTGAGCATTATCTGAATACCACCTCACCCGACTGAGGATAGCTTATTCCGATATTTTGATTATGGTGGTGCAAATGGGTGGAATGAGCCTTATAAATATGTGACTGGAAGGGAACATCCAATAGTCTCTTATAAATTCTTATATAAGAAATATTGCAAGATGCTATAAACATCACATTAATCTTACAAATGATCTTGCAAGATAAGCAAGATAATTGCAAAAGGTTAGAAACAACACATAACATAGCTAACAACTTAGACATTCTTACAAAGTAAAATTCTCAAGATTATGTAAGATAATCGTAAGACTTTTGAAAATGGTTTAAAATTATTTCCATTCTCACTTATATTATCTTATCAATACTAGGACAATTCCTGCAAAAATGTGGTCTTCCATTATTTTATTTTTTTTGGCTTTCAGTTTTAGAAGTTTCAGGCATTTGTCTTCTGCTTAAAAGCTAATTAACTGATGGGTCATTGTTTCAGAGTTTTGTACCACATTTAGAATAATTAGCTGTAGTTCACTATAATCTATAATATCTCTAGTTCATGCATAAAAAAATTAAGCAATATACATTGCTTTGTTTTTGTACAACAATTTATGCAACAGCCCTAACTTCAGAACCACTAGCCGGGTGAAGTATGCATATACAGCAAGTGAGACATGAAACTAGATGTGAAATGAGTTATCAATGAGAGCAACTAGAAGTGTTTCCATAATCAACATACAAGTGAACTATACAAAATGGGTAGTGTCATTATTCCTTTTAGACTTGATTAAAGTTTGAACATCCAATAGTGATTATGATGTAATTCAAGGGACAATCAAGGCCTACAGTGGTCTCCAAGTGGATGTGTTTTCATACACATGTATGTGCAATAGATACAAATCATAGTATAACAAAATAGTTTCATAATATAAAAATACCGAATTACATGTGCTTTATTAATTATCTAAAACTAGCGATCCTGACAATGACCAATAGCACATTATGCACACTTACTCAAACCATGCATATCATAATACACATACACAAATATACATAACATGTAACTCGACACATGCACACACGACATACATACAATACTCCACACGCCTACTAGTTAGGTGAGATGTGTCAAAACTACTTCATATAAAAAAAAAGACAACAGCAATATCACCAGACATCTGCTTATCATTTAGTACATGTAATTGAAATATAGAACTAGAATAAGCAAATTATAATAACTCAACAAAAACAACAATTGAGAAGGTAATAGTTTTATGGTACACAAAACTTATGCATGAAATTAAAAATACCACTGAATTCACAAACGTATACTACATTTATTGTCTAATTAATAATCTAGTTGCATACATGCACTTACTAGCTTGTTATTCCTCCTTTATCTTTAATCCTATATCCAGTATATAAATACACCAGAAAAAAATGGTTGTTTCGCTCTTTTTGGAGCTCGTCAGTATAGAGTAATTTATCCTTACTGGCAAATATCTATAGACAACCATATGTCAGTCCATCTCTGACTCTTTGGCAGATGATATCCTGTGAACCCAGAGAGGCTTGTCTGTGCTCACATAATCTCTATGCAAGGAACGTTCCTTGTCTCATTAGAAGCCACTAAGGAGGACCTACTCAATTAATTGCCTTGCCAGCACTTTATTTTTATTATTGTTTGTTTATAAAATATATCATTGTGGTTCATTGAAATGTAATAATAATAATAGTAATAATAATAATTGCTACTGGTACAATTGGGACTGATAAAATACAATTTTATTTATTATTTTTTCTAATTAATCTGATGTACTCTCTGGCAATCTTCACATGCAGCTCCCAACAATCCTGAACTGGTAGCTTCACATTATCATCTCCTTCATCCCCATAGCACACACACATGAATCATGTATCAAACTAGCGATGAGCTCAATAGTGTGGCTACAATAAGTGAGGTAGAACAAAGTAATAAGGAATAATAATAATAAATAATAATAATAATAATAATAATAATAGTATAATAATAGCATTAGTAATAATCTTTATATGAATAACACGTTTGTGTGTCAGTAACTACAACGACTACTACGATGGTGACCGATGACGGTGTGTGTACTCATGAACAATTCACAAGCTATCAGAGTTGGTAAAGTGTCGTCATTACCTCATTGGGGGAAATCATTTGACAAGGAAAGAAAGTTTCCATCTCATTATATTATATTATTGTGACCCCCCTCAATATAGCACAAACTCAACCTCACCCCTCTTAAATTGTTAAGAGTTTTTATGTGTTTTATCACAGCTTCATGAATATGATTAACTTGATGTGGCATTTTGATAAGAATATGTGTGTTCATGAATCTAATTACAAAATCACAAGACAGTCAGGCTTTTCTACAATACTGATGCGAGTATGTAGTATCATTATTTCACATCACCGGCATGTAGGGATTCAAATTATTTAATGATTCTGCACAGCACAAGGAAAGAGAACATCGTAATAGTATAAAATATGCATTATATTAATAATAATGCTGATATTGTTGTGTATTCTCTTATATTAATCATTCATCGTCCACTATAACTACAATTACAATAATGCTATGAATTGATCACAATATTATTGAGATTAGTCAATACATTTAAGCCACTTTTAATGGGCATGTTCCTCCCCTATAGCCACACCCACTTCCTGGCTTGACCAACTAAAAGTTGCTTCCTATGTCTGTGTACCTGGGAACTATTCAAACTAAATTGCTATTTGTTGCAGGCCAACTAAATAGAATTTGAAGGAAACCCTGATCCTAATTAAGCCAAGCCACTGCAAAAACGATCATTGGAGCGAGAAATGTCATCAATAAAGATAATAAGTTTCAAAATTCCCCCATTTGATAAGATTGTCTGGACTAAACCAGCCAACTAGCCTCCTGGCCTGCACTTCACAATAAAGCGACTATACAACTTTCCATCAGTGGGGGCTCAGCAGGCTCTAGCCCACCTCCCCCCCCCCCCCCCCCCCCCCCCCCCCAACTTGGATAGGTAGGGGGCAGATACCCCAAACTTTAGGATAGCGAAAGTTATTGCATTTTTTTAATTACAAGAATCTAGTAACTTGTTGGTAGTTAATATTTATTAGCTTAGTAGCATCTAATTAGTTCGCCAATGTTTCAGCTCATGAGCCTTCATCAGTTGTGAGGTATGGCCATTTAAAACTAATAATAATTCAAATTAATTAAACAAGATAATGCATAGCCAACCGTTCATCATTATGCTACTATGCTAATTAATTACCTAGAAGTTATTAAAAGTAGCAATGAAAATCTAACACAAACACCAATAACAATACCCACCAATAGTCTCCTATTGTGTGGTCACTGTCAGACTACATACATGAATACAACCAACTGCAGCACTGAAAACCTAGGGAGTAGTCAGTAGTTGTGTGTACTCACCACTCATTGCCAGGTACACTGTATAAGATAATATCAGCTGCTAGCTAAAACCACCAAACTCTACCATACAACACAGCAGGGACACTGTCAATTCTATACACAGTTTATCCCAAAACTCAATTTCAGCTGAACTAATTAAAGACTAAGACAGGATTGAAGTCTGTTTGAGACACTGGCTAAGAAAATAAATGTGGCTGGTCTCAATTCTTAACAAGGATGGAGTGCCACATCCATGAATCTGAGTGTGTGCCACGCCCCTACTCTGATCTAAGTCCTGACAGGCCTCCCCACTTCTGAACTGCTTCTGTGTCACGCTATACCCTCTCCCAACCCCTTCCTAGCTACTGTATACATAGTAGTCACTGAATTTTAACACCAAGTAACCAAATACCTGAAATCTAATAATAGCACATGCAGACATGACAAATTGCTTGAACACACACACCCCTTAATTAGTGATAATACATTTTCTATGTTGTTCAGTGATCAGAACTCCTCTCGGTCCCAATGTGTGTTTGGATAACTGACTTTCTTACTATCTCAACATGCATGATGATGTAATGCTACACGCACATGCTCACTGCAACGCAACACTTGAAACACTGCACTATTATTTGAATATGTCAGGTATCTAAAACATCATAACCTCACTTCCACACTATTTTTATAAGCCACCCACTCATACAGCTGATCATATTCATAGGATGAGGCAGAAACCACATTAAGTGAGGAAACCACATGATATGTATATTGGTTATGGAGTGTGGAATTCAGTAAAAGTCTGCTCTATTGAATTTGATCAGATTTCTTTTCTTGAGAAACAATAGGTAAAGGGTCTTGATACGCCAGACTGCATGACCGGAACACCTCAGAGTAGAAATATGGCAATTAGGTCAAATCAGCTAATTCCCATGGTACTTAACCACATATCATGACATCTAGTAACTTCACTAAACAGGCAGACGCAGTAGCCATAACAACAACTGGGGTGTACACTAATAGTTGAACACAAAAACATTGTAAGTATGCATGGACTGAATTCAAAGATGAACATACGCACATACATACATACATATTAGTTTCCTAGGGGCTATAATGCAACATGTTCCCACTAGTAAACTGGTTATTGTAGTGGTGTAGGAAATGCTCCAGTATTGGTGGGCTCCAAGGGCATGTGTTTTAGTGATTTGCTGTTCATGTGAGAAATCATATTTTTAAGTTGTGGAAAATAATTACAGTGGGGAGGGGGAGACTCCAGCCCCCACAGTGTATCTTCTAATGACACCAAAAGCAAATGGTTGTTTCGCTCTTTTTGGAGCTCGTCAGTATAGAGTAATTCAGCCATACTGGCAAATATCTATAGACAACCATATGTCAGTCCATCTCTGACTCTTGGGCAGATGATGTCCTGTGAACCCAAAGAGGTGTGTCTGTGGACATAAAATCTATGCAAGTATAACATTCCTTCTGGTTTGGTTAGTTGTGTCTGGAAGGCTAGCAGATTTGCACTAATTAAATCAGCAGATACAAATTATTTGTAACTGCTGATTTAATTAGTGCAAATCTGCTAGGAAAATAATCACTTCAAAACACTTATAGGAGAGAATAAACTTAATAGGCCATCCCCCCCCCCCCCCCCCCCCCCCCCCCCACCCCCCCCCCCCCCCCTGGGAAACACCCAACACCATTGGCTCACAGCACAACACCTCCACACCCCCCTCAACCCACACACACACACACTGTCCCTCTTCCCTGTAAAATCAATCTATATCAGAATAGACTGACAAAGACCTCCAAGATAATTATTATATTATAACAAAGTAGGCCTAGGATATTCTGTCACTATTCTAACTATCTTTTTAATTAATTTATGTCCTTTGACAATGAAGGCTTGGGTGTTTACAAGTAGTTCCACAACTCCCAAATGGAAGCTTCAAACTCCCTCCATCCTCAACCCTCTAAATTCATCACACACATGCACACACACACACACACACACACACACACACACACACACACACACACTCACACACACACACACACTATAGCCCACTACTTCAGCAAGTGTTCTAGACATATTTTTTTCCAGACTTTCCTATAAATCTAAGCTAGATATGGATACAGGGATATTGACCCAGTTGCTGAATAAAAGCTTACAAATATTCTATAACCCTAGGCTCTCATCCCAAGACACAGATCGTAGGAAGCAAATTTGAACCTGTATGGCCATTTTAACCACATATACTTTAATAAAAAAACCTACTTGTAATTATGAAAGTGTAAAGATGATTGAAACATACTAATGTATAACAGTTGGTTAACAAAATGAACTAAACCATTTTTTTGTGGTCACAATAAGCTACAAACTCTGCAGAGAAAATTAGTTTAAGATACAGTTTTAACCAAAGACTGTCTAGGCACATGTCTTAGCATTGTTTCAATTACTTCACCAGGGTCCAAATTTAGAGCTATTTCATAATATCATCCAGGAATCAACCAAATAGTTACTTTAACAAAGGGTTAGATTTAGCCTAGAGCTTGTACTTTGACATGAAAATATGGCTAGACTGGCTAAGTAATCTTAGCGATATTGACAACAGTCCACAATAATGTAGTCAAGGACTATTGTTATTGCTAAATATTCAATCAAAGTGTTATGTAAACTGCAATGCATTTGCATATTATAATGCAATTGTTGAAATTTTCTTACCTTGTACTGTATAGTTGCCAATATCAATTAAATTACTTCTGACAAGTTCATTGCCACACGATATGGACTGTCCTTGATAAGTAATCAAATCCATTACTCAGCCGACACTGTGAAGTTCACATAACTGAGTTTGTTATTGTTCATAATAACTGATGTTATCTGTGCCATAAATCCTGAGGATGATGAAGGAATAGTGTATGGATAAGTATGTTGAGGTGAGAAATCATATCTGACTAGGCGGGCATCATTTATAAACATATCAATGACCACATTCTGAGATTCAAATGAATTACAAGAGAATGTCACTCTACCAGGACAGAGTTCACCAGATAGAGGCAGTACAGTAGATGTGATACTCAGTTGACCTAATACACATAATTATAAACAAATATGATATAACAATGCAATTTTCCATTCGTACATCAGTATAAAAACAATATTTTTTTGATTCAATTGCTCTATTAAAGAAAGTCGGTTGAATATAAACACCCTTGCAAATAGTTATTTTATCAGACTAGTCCTATATACAGCAATGCTGAGTGAGCTAACTAAACATTATTTTATCATAAAAACACCCAGCAATTAATTGTCATCATAGCTGGCACTACACAGCTGTTGGGTGGGACATTATTCATTAGCTTTACCACAGCACATACATCTCAGAATTCTGACAGTGATCCTGAATAGATGTATAATGTGCATATCACAAGTTTAGTAATTTAATAATGCAGAGTCACTCCAGATCAAGATTGAAGAACAAAAAAAAAAAAAAAAAAAAAAAAAGAGTGTTTTTATCTGTGTGGTGGTAAAAGTGAACCTTTTGAGCTACGTATTATAATCACCAAGGCTTTCCTAACAGCCTTGCATCGCTTCATTAAACCAATGAAAATTATATTCACACATATACATGTAGAGTGAACATTGAACCTTTGTGTGGGTGCATATTGAAAGTTTCTTAGTCAACACACATATTGACATGTATACGGGACAGGATGTTTATAGCTTTGGATAACACAAACCCACTTCTAAACTAAATAAACTGCAGAGTCAGCACTACCTTAGAGAACGCTAACCACTTCCTATCGAAGTAACTGGTTTTTGTCCAAGTGATGATTAATAGAGTGTTTACACCCGACGTTGGGGGTCATGTGATACGACCCCCTGGTGTACAGATTGGTACAGAGAGTGATGGTGCTCTGCGTTGTTGTGGGCTGTTCTAAGTACTCAGGTAGGGATAAAGACGTTTCCTTTTATGGACTCCGAAAGTGGTGACTGGCAAAGGTGAATCAATACGGCAATTGACAACAAAACATCGTGCAGGTTATTTGTCAGCCATCCAAAGATTGGACCTCACCCAGAAAATTATCTGTAATGATAGAATTTGTTCGAGGCATTTTATCTCAGGTAAGCCAGCAGCATTGGAAGAAGAAAATAACCCTGACTGGCTTCCAACTCTCCATTTGGGCCACAGTAAGGCAATGACTGCTAAAAAAGCAGAAACTGCCAAAGGTAGATTTGAAAGGGTCAAGTTGAGAGAAGCTAAAAAAGACTGTGTTAGCCAGAGCGCAATGAAATATGTTCTGCAAGTACAGACATGGATGCTAATGTAGCTGGTACATGTTTTAATAATACCAGCATCAATCTACTGCTAGCTGTAGTACTAGCAATGTTGAAAATTTGGTGTGTAATGCTGCTGTTCAAACAGAAGTTACTTCAGCTATGATGGATGATGAGGAAAAGAAGCATATGGAGGATTACCTTGAAATTGAAACATTACAATCTGAGTTACAGTCCTTAGTTAGTGTACCACCATTTTCAGAAGAGGAGCTTGAACAGGATGATGATCGTGGCAAATTTTACACAGGATTTCCTAACTATAAATTATTAAAAGCTGTTTTTGATCTGGTAATTGTGCCGTCGATGATTCCTACTAAATTGTCTCCATTTCAGGAATTTATGCTCACCATTATAAGACTGAGGTTGAACAGTCCTTACAAAGACTTAGCATATAGATTTGGCATATCTGTATCAACAGTATCACGAATCTTTTCTAAATGGCTCACTTTGATGGATGCAGTACTACAACATTTAATTATATGGCCTACACGTGAGAGCTTATGGAAAACCATGCCACAGTGCTTTCAGACTCTTTTGGTAAAGATGTTACAATCATAGTAGATTGCTTTGAAGTTTTTATAGAGCGTCCTTCAAATCTTCTAGCTCAAGCAGTTACTTGGTCCTCCTACAAGCACCACAATACCATTAAGATTCTGCTTGGTAACACCACAAGGTACCGTGTCATTTGTGTCAGAAGCCTGGGGAGGCCGTGTTAGTGACAAACTCTGCACAGAGTCATGTGGAATTCTCAAACACTTACTACCTGGTGACATATAGTTCTTGCTAATCAAGGTTTTAACGTATCTGATGATGTTGCAATTATGCAAGCCAAACTTCACCTACCGGCATTTACAAAAGGAAAAAAACAACTTAGCGCTATGGAAGTTGAAAATACTCACAGTATTGCCAATGTACGCATTCATGTGGAGCGAGTCATTGGTGTTGTGCATCAGAAATATCGCCTACTGACTGGAACACTTCCTCTGGAGTATGTTGTTAAAAAGAAAGAGGAAAAAACACCTCACATTGACAAAACAGTTCGCGTGTGTTGTGCTCTCTGCAATGTTTGTGACTCAGTGGTTCCATTTGATTAGCTAATTGTCTAATTAAGAGAACTAAATATTTTTTGTGTAACATTTACACAGCAGTTGTGATTGCTTCATTTTGTTACCATTTTAACTGTTCTATTTCACACAATTTGTGTATGAACAAAGTAATTCAAAATTAAGTTAACATGATTTTAAAGACAGTTCAATATGTATGAATAGTTAGCTACGTATCAGTTCATTATTGTTAATCCTGTCTTGACCTTTTCCTATTCAATTTGAACTCCGGCAACGTACGGCATGATGGACAGTACCACTTCCCTTTTGGAACAGACTTAATTTTTAAACAACTCATGTGGAACCAAAAATAAAAAATAAAAATTATTGTCATTCCATAATTACACATTTTAATATTTACTCTTCCAGTTACAGCGATTTTATCTTTCAAATTCCAAGCCTGCACATTTTTTACCCATCCCTTAATGAACTGATTGTATGCTTCAAGTGACTTGTATGCTTTAAATTGTTTTGCTGTTAAAAAACTAGTCTGAAGTACCAGATACGACACTATGTCACTGGCTTCCACAGGAGGTAAGCTTGCTGGGGTAGCAGTGCTATGACTTGAAGAAGGCAGTAGAAACGGATCGACGCCATTAACCAACTCTATTTTATTGAGGTACTTTCGTTTTGCATCCCCAGTAAGGTCGTTGGCATAGCTCGAAAGCTCAGATACGGCTTCGTCCATACTACGCTGAAGAACAACCGCCATCAGCTGTACACCAGCACTGATGAGAAGGTAAAGCATCGCCGCGTATTGTCATGTGATGAAAACACTCTATTGGGTAGAAAAGAGCTCTCTTTGTCTTACAGAGTAGATCAATAATCTCCTTACAAACCTCTATATCCCCACACATGCATTCCACCAGAACTTTAAGTTATACACAATTAGGATGTAAATTATGACATGAGCATTACATCACCAATATGAAGCATGCAAGGAGAAGACAAACTCTACACACAATACTTATTGTTGCATGTAGTCTAGTAGTTCACACACAATGCAGTGTGTGTACAGTGAGTTGAAAGGAGAACATAATGGAGATATGACTTTGCTCTGTTTATACTTGTCCTGACTAATACTGGACAACAATAGTTGATGCTTTACTTTCTTCTTGAGAGAAGTATCATCTTCTGATGTGACACCTATGCCCTTGAGAGAGAGAGAGAGGCTGTTGTCTGGGGGGAGGGGGGGAATTTTCCACTGTTACACTTCAGAGGTGTCAAGAAGTGTAGTCTGAAAGCTTCAGAAGGCCCTATACCATATGCATGAAGTCCAGCTAGCACCAGTGATCTTGAGTCAATGACTCAGTAAGAATGATGGCAGAAGTGACCCTGAGACAGCTCAGCCTAGCTGATTAATAAATGAATTTTGCTCTTAGTTATCGTTTATAATTATAATATAAATTCAAATTCAGACTGTTTAGGGTTGGGGGGGGGGGGGAAGAAACTTTCTCTGGTGACGGACTGCAGAACCAGAATCATTCTTACCATTTAGCACACAGCGTTAACACAAAACAACATGACTGAATGGAAAATGCTACACTGTGTGAGCCCCTTCAGTTGGCAGTAAACAACCTTACAGATTGTTGGATACATATAGTTTAGCAACCCTTACATGAAACTTCCGTCAAAACTTTTTTCCAAGTAACTCTGGCACTTTTTTTTAAGGATTTAGGCTCTGCCATAGACAAGCCAATGCAGGGTCAGAGTACATTGTCAGGCTGGTCAGGCTATGGCCTGGCCATTTATTCTGGGATGACATTACATATTCATCCAGACTATGTAGAATAACGTACTGCATAGCAACTAATTACAGCAATGCTGTGAGAAGCAAAAATTGACACCACACGTCAGTTATCCACTGCCCAGCGGAAAAGGTGTGGTCATGGGTGTGGCCAGTACACAGAGATATGCAATTAATTGCGCAACTTCTATATAAACTTGTGCTTTAATCAAATTATGATCAATTACAATTGCAAATTACAATGACAAATAATTTCATCTTCCTATTATCCTAGTTTGCAATGAAAGTGTTTAAACATGCCCCCAAGCTAAATTGTCAGAGTGTTGTTACTTTATGTGAGTGTTTTTATTAAAACTTCCCTAGTCTTGACATGGGGACTTTAGTGTTTTGAAAAGTAGTGTTTGTGTTAGTACTTGAATCAACAATAGAGAAAGGTTTCATTTTTGAAATTGAAGACTTCTCAAGGACTCTAGTGAGGGAAAAATTGTTTACAGGTCTGCCACCCACCAGTGAAACATAAAAAGAATACTTCATGTTCTGTCTGTGACTAAAGAATATTCTAGATGTCCTAATTGGATAATAGGTGTGAGTCGCTGTTAATGGTAACCTCAGTCACAGCCTGCTGCTGTCTTTCCTCTTCTGTACTGTTGCACTGTGGGTATTCTCCCAGGGGAAATGATTTAAATTGAACTTGCCCATATTGCAACAAAAAAAAAAAAAAAAAAAAAAATCCAATATACCAGCAGCTAGCTAAAAAAGACATTTGAAATTATGGTTGCAATAGATGCTGGAGTAATGGTTATTTTGTTATCAAGAAAGAGTTTTGGCTTTCCTAATGTATAAAGTGTGTTGCTATAACTGTTGTACAACCAATATAATTGTATTTTGGTATTTTTGTAAACGAGAGCTTGGAGAGGATTTAGTGCCAAGCTTCTATCTATAGCTTCAAGATGATTACTCATCTCATCACAGACTAGCACCATCTCCAGAAAGGACACATACATCCACAAAAACCGTGGCAGTGATCTGAATTAAATTTGAGCAAATATTGCTAATACAATACATATAAGATGATAGCTACAATTTATTTACTCTGCTAGTAATAGGAGTGCTTTTGTGTCATACAAAGTTTTGTTTATAGTATTGATGAAGCACATACCTACACAAGTTTGCTTAGACTATAAGCAAACTTTTGCCTAGAGGCTAGCATTAGGGATATTAAAACAAAAAATTAAACAAAACCTTTTTAGTGTTTATTCTTTCTATTTTGATAAAGTTAATTGATTATTAAATGACTATTGCAAGGAGGCAATGAACACCTTTAGAATAATGATGCAATCTTCGTTGTTGTTTTTATCCAACTATTTTTGTTTTTTGTTGTTTTTTTTTGTAAGTATAAACCTGACCTCATCAAATTTCCCAATAGACTGCTGGCTCTATCAGCAGATTTGATTGCTAGTAATTGTACATGCTACACATCCTAAGTTAGTTGGCTAGGAAATGAACGTTATGCAAAATGTAATAATTAAAAAAAAAAAAAAAAAAATCCAATTTACTAACACTGTGATTGATAGCAAACAGTGTTGTTGTTTTCTAAGCACTGGTGTAGGAAACGGAGGGGGGGAGGGGGGTGGAGTCTTTCCCATAATTTTTTGGGCACAA
>WLWD01005791.1_pt1 | contig 21461 bp, 11 predicted proteins | sample 6712731 | NCBI WGS metagenome assembly WLWD01 (sample SAMN12718690, study PRJNA576275) | sponge metagenome | isolation source: marine sponge | host: Mycale hentscheli | place: New Zealand: South Island, Marlborough, Capsize Point | collected 2014-11-01
CCACATTTCCATTAACATCATTGAAACTTGTACCAACAATTTTATTTATACTCAATACTTATTAAGTCTATTTTAACAATCAATTTGGGTTACTGGTGCTGTTTGTCCTTAGTTAGGCACCTTGCAACAGTGTTACAGTCGTACAGTTAACAGAATTCTGGTAGCAGTGACTTGTCTACATCTCCATCCCACAACTTATGGTTACATGGCATACTTTTATGTATGTCTACCTCGAACTAGATGATGAATAGAATCAAGAGCATTAACTTCAGGCAATCTAAATGATAGATCAAAATGTTTGGTCAGATTAATTTAGCTAACTTGTTGTTTGAATTGCACAATTTATTGTTCTCTTGTCAATTTGTGCAGAAACACATCACCAGTGTTATATATGTTAAGACTGAATAATGAATTAGTAGTTAGTTAAAGATAGTGTATTAGTTAGTCTGCTAAAAGTATATGTCTTTGATAAACTGAATATAGCATTAGTCATTATATTTACTGATTTTTTTTTAAATATATTTTTGTGATTCTAGAAGTATTTGATTTGTTTATTAAATGTAATTCATATTAGCTACTGCTCTATCTCGGCAGTGGGTTACCTTACCTGGTTTTATCATCTTGCTTCCTGGGCAGAATATTTATTAGCATAACCAAGTTAACTATTAGCTGATCAAACTTTTGGCATATTTGGTATCTGCAACCTCCTTGCTTTGGTCCCGCCAAGGGGTTAATTTAAATCAACTGCTATCTTTCTTCTTTTTATATAATATATGCATCTTACAATTAAGTGAGATGCAATTATAGTAATTACATATGATTTACATGTAAATAATAGCTATAATTCATTGCTCATGTAGCACAATTCTTCAAGATCGAATCTATTTGAATGATAGACATTAGTTCCATATAATTTGTAAATATTATTATAAAATACTCAAACGTTTCAACCATTTTACACTGGTCATGATCAGTATGTGGATGATCATCCACAAACTGATCATGACCATTGTAAAATGGTTGAAAGTTTGTTTATTTTATAATATTTTATGACTAGTGAATACAAAGTATATGGAACTAATTACAATAGTTATTAATAACATAACTTTTAAAGTGTTAATTATGTATTCAGGTATTGCTGTTACCATAGTAGTAACTATGGTCGTTACTATGGTATTCTGCATTATACTTGTAACAATTGGATTTGGAATATATTGTTGGAAAAAAAGAATTACTAAAAAAAAGTAAGTGATCATATAATTTTTCTATAATAACAAAAACAACATGAACACTTATAGTATTCCAATATACTATATTATTATAATGTTGGTTTTGTTTGTCTTATTATAAAAAAAGCATGTAAACTGTCAAGCATACTCTCTAATTTTATCACACCTAATCAATTTTACTGCAAATTGATTAAATGTTTCTCAAGTCTTTAATTTATTACTTTGCTCATTAACTATATTCTCTCTGAAACTAAGGTTAAATAGCTTCATATTTAAGCTATCAAAATAGAAATAAATTAAACAAACATTAAAAATAATAAACTTACAATTCCAAAATTGCCAGCTACATATCATTATACCAGAAGTCTTCTTCTATAATAATCACTTTTTTTTAAGAAAGCCTGTTAAAATGTCATCTTCGGCAAATAGTCAGATTATGTGGAGATTATGTTGTATCTACACAATAGATAAACTAGATAGATCTCTGCTGAGCACTGAACTGACACACTATAGTGTTTTTGGACAGAGAGTAGCCAGAGCTTACATTGTTTGAAATTTAAAACAAATGAATGTAGTTATTTTGTACTCAGACATGCAAATGCATCTGGAACACAATTTTCATTGAATTCACACAATTATACATATATATTATATATAACAAATGAAAATCTATGAAATACAATACAACAGGTCTACCACAATGGAGATGAATAAATGTTCAGCATATGGACAAGTTACAGTTGGAGAGTCCACTTCTCACTATGAAACTGTCAAACATGAAGACGAGCCTGTATACAATTAATGAAGAAAATAATGCATATTTTGTACAGGTTTATGTTTATTTAGTAAAAGCTACATGATAACTACATACTTTACTTTTGTACTTCTGAACAACTAGAATGTGTGTAACATGTAAATTGTGCATGTAGTCATTTAATAATAGATTTTACAGTCTTAATGATAGTGAATGTAGAAGAGCTACTTAGTTTTAGTTAAGCGTTCCCTTATTCTCTCCTGAAGGATGAAAATGTATATACTGCTTATTGGTGAGCAAATGAAATGAGCGAGACAGTAGTAGGGGTGGACAATTAAAATTTGGGTATATGTTGGGTAAAGCTATACCAACTCAGCCAAACTATCATGCAAAAACTACTAACAAAAACAAAGGGAAAAAGACAAAAATATCTCCAGACTTGAACACACTGACTAAGGCCTATCCATTATTCCCAGTGTGCTCAAGATCCCTATCAGTGAACAAAGTACAATTACAAAACATAGAAGAAAACAAAATAAATGATATACAAAAGCAAGCAAGAACTGTAAAACAGTATGGACAAGCTTAAGTATAATAAAATAAGAAATATGAATGCTCAAAGTAGTAAAGGAAAAATAGGAAGAACTGAATTAGGATGAGAAATTTACAATATATGTGTTTGGTATGAAATGGGAATCTTCTAAGATAAGGGCAGGCATGAGAAAGGTAAACTCAAAATAGAATAATTGTTTGTATGAAAGTTGAGAAGGTACACCAATTAGTAAATGGATGGTCCATTAGCACCTAGGGCTAAATTAGTCCACAGAGACATTGATTCTCACTTACATATGCACTGTTAGTAATTCCAATACACCAACTCCAGTGATGTCACCAGAAATATGTGGTAATAGATACAGGTAATGCTGGAAGCATTTGATAAACTAAACATTCAAATCACTTTTTTTAACCATTAGGTGTATTAGAATCAATCAAATTATAGAATATTTCAATTTATTTGCCAGTTTCAGTTAGACCATGCATATTATTAAGTAACTGCCGACAGATAGAGCTGCGACTCTGGGCCTGCGAGCGCATAGGCAGCATGCCTGTAGCTGGCCAAGCTGGGACGTCCGGGAACCATGGCATGACGGGTTGGTTGAGGGGACAGCTCGAGGTGGTGTGGTCGTCCTGGAGATAGTGATTGCACCGTGCCACGGCCTTGGCACGCCCCGTAAAGGCTCCATTATAAAGCCGTGAGTCCAGCAAAAAGAGTATACTATTAGCACCCATACTTACAGACAAGCATTCCCATAAATGCAAGGCACACAGTACTGTCTGGGTTTGTTCCAAACTTGGAGAGAACACCAAGAAAGTGAGAATGGAAACAATATTGGTACAACTGAAGAAGTGCTGAGCTAGGACGAGCTTCAATAATGACAGAATAGATTTATATTATTAGAGACAAGTATATTTGATTGTTACCACAGAACAATTAACTACTGCTGATCTAAAAATGCTTAAAGCACATTCCTGTATTAGTTGACCATAATTTTTATTTTACCCCCTCCAGTTTTTTTGTTACTACAGCAGCACACAATTCTCATTCATTACAAATTGATTACAAAGCTGCAAGTGTAGAACAGTGGAGGACAATTCTTTCCTTCCTGCAGGGAAAAGATGTTTTCGTCTTCCTCCCAAGGGAAAGTGGGAAAAGTTTTTGCTTTTATGCTCTCCCACTGTTTTTTGACAAACTTAGAAATAATTCAGAACCTAAAAGTGTAGTGGTTGTACTGTTGGAGTTCATAGTCGTATGCAAATCGTGCTCTTCAAGCTCATTTAACAGCTGATCAATAACACACTCCATAAGTAGTAAGTTCACTCCCTCAAACCAGTTCAAGCAAGGTTTTCAAAAACGGATGTAGATATACTCCTGCAGATCAAGCTAAAGCTACCACAGGCGGCAGTTGGGATTAAATTTTAAAAAATTAACTACAACATTAGGCGGCAATTAAATTCTTTACTACTCAGGTCACGTGGATTCTTCATTGATTACATTCCGCCAGAATAGGGAAGTACGGTGAGTGTTCCTAGACCCTCTTTTTTCCCGAGCTGAGGGAGGGGCATGAGGGTCAGGCCCGCGAGACTAATTAAGCCTTTGGTCATTTTGGTAAGTGCGTTTTGAAATTACTAAAACTTGTAAACGTAGACAGTTTTAGGACAGTGCAACAAATTATTACCGTACTTGAGTCTTACCCTAACATCTTTACTCGCGCTTGACCGTACGGTGCAGTTTAGGTTTCTAAGTCACGTGAGTGCAACACTTTATACTCACTACCGCAATGAACACCAAAGGTTCTAACTCTCAGCGCTAGCTACAATACACTAGCTAACTATTACAGAATCATCTTAGACAAAAAGAAAAAAATATTGGCTATTGAAATCTCAGGTATCAACATAGCACTAGCGGTGCATGAAAACGCTGTTGTCATAAGAAAACAGGCCAGGGATACTCATCGGTATAATTATATATTTGCTCACGTGATTACTACGTGCCGATAGGCAGCTTTGCCCACTACGCTAGAGGAGAGCTGATAGCTTTGAGTTGTTTTTGTTTTAGCACAATAAGGTCTTATAGTAATGTCCAAAATTAGAGCGTGAAAGGTCAGATGAACAGGCTGACAGAACGACTACTGCAACCCTCACACGCATGCGCTCTGAGGGTCAGTAAGTTGCGTTTGTCCATTGCGCACCGCCTGGTATGCTAAAGGGTGTGGTTAATCCATTTATAATAAGCGAAGTAATTTCAGGGAGCCACAGATTGGAAACCACTACACGCAGTACATTGATTAACAACCATTTTCTAAAGCGAAATATGGGTCCCCAGCTTTTGTGAGTTGATATAACTACCATATCATGTCAGTTTATCTTATGTTTTAACTATCTAGCCTAGTCGATTGTAGCTTGTGATTAAAAAACTAATAAATTGCAAATTTTGTGATTATTAGCTGCATAGGTTGCTGCAAATTATAATCCAACATATTTTTATTTGCATGATAGAAAAAATAGTCACTTGGAGTCCATTACAACAATATCAATATCACTGGCAAATTTGAGTATAAAGGATACATAGTTATTTAGCTGCATAGGTTGCTGTTCCCATGACTAAGTATTCTATCTATGGGTCATATATAGCTGTGCATCATTCACAAATTTGTAGATCATTTTTCTGTGTCAGTATTCATCTTGGCCTATTGGGCAACATTGAAATGGCATTGGGTTAAGCTATTCATTGTCATTATTAACCCTCAGCGAGCTAATCAAGCCTTACTCAGAATGATTATAAATTTCAGACCTTTTATTGTGCTACTTTTTTTAATCTCTCAGGCGAATTTTTGTACATACACAAAGTTGTTAGCCTTGCTATCCATGGTAAGTTTTACTTTACGAAGAAAGGCTAACCAAGTGCTAGAATCAGAGATTCATTTGAAACTATATATCTGTAATGTTTTTTGTTCTCGAGATATATGTGACAGGCTCTGCGAAAACCAGGCATTTCGGGCAAAAATTGAAATTGAGATATAGGCTCCAGAACTAAGTCATCCGCAAAAATTATTTCTTTCTCCTATTTTTGTTTTTTGCAGAATTAGTCTTAGTGACCCTTACTCTAAGTCTATGCCAAATTTCAAATGTCAAAACAACTTATAGTCAGGGCATTTTAATCATGAACCGGGAATAAATTCCTTACCAAGAAATTTTTATACCAGGATGTTGGTAATGATGCCTATAATGACCCCTCAAAAGATTAAAATCCAATTCCCCTAGGGGAACTTGCTACAGTCACTTAAAGTTTTACTACTCAGTACCTTATATGGCAATCAGTGAATGCAGCTAAATAAGTGTAAACGCAGTAGCTACATGTTTCTACATGCTTCTACAGCTGCAATAAAGTAAATAATGCACACTATTACTTGCTTGGTTCATGCTAATGCAAGTTATGTGCATGCTTGTGCAAGTTTGTTCTGGATCTGCAGTAACTGTGACCAGCTAGCTAGTAGTCTGCTTGTAGTTCCTCCTTTAGTGGCACCATGGATAGTTCTACATCTGCACCTTTGGAAATGTGTTTTATTTGTGGTGGGCCTGAGACACCAACTCAAAAGCTGGTACTGGCAACTTCCAAAGGATATCATGGTCTGTTAGGGTATGTAGAAACTGTTGGAAATGCAGACATTTTGAAGCGTCTCAATGAAGCATATGAAGTTAAAAGTGTGAGATATCACAGACAGTGCAAGTGTGATCTGTATAATGAATCTGTCAAGGTTACCACAGAGGCAACTGGTAAGTATATACTCTCTTTTTCTTTTTTGCTAACTCAGACTCTAATCTGTCACACTTTAGTTGCAGCAAAGGCAGAGAAAGAGTCAGTACAGAACCAGAGACGACGCAGTTCATCTGCATCAGCTGCATTCAGTTCCAACAACACACGTTCTGCTGTTCAGCTTGCATACAAGAATGTATGCATTCTTTGCAACCAACCTGTTGATCTTTTTCCAAATCATCCAGGTAAGGTGGTATAGCTATCATTAAACTCCTTGCATGTTCTTATTGAACCCTGTTCTTGGATTCTACAGAGATCGCTAGGAAGAGGTATCGAGTTCCTGACAACTTGTCAGCTGATGGGTTGAAGACATCACTGCTGAACACCGCCAAAAATCGTAAAGATGATTGGGGCATAGAAGTTGCTGGCCGCCTAGAAGGCATGAATGACCTTGTGGCTGAAGAAACTCTTTATCACTTGCGTTGCAAGATTAATTTCGAGACAGGTGGTCACTGTTCCAAGACTAGGAATGTAAGTAGTAGCTAGCTATACGTGGAGATTACACTATTTATCAACTTCTTTCCTCAGGTTGGTAGAAAAGTGGTTGAGGAAAGGGAAACACTGTTTCATGAACTTTGTGAATATTTAGAATTGGAAGTTGAGCATGGGGTAATGACACTTGCCCAAGTTCATGAAGTATTGCAACAATTAGACCCAACACCAGATAAAAGTCTTGGATATTCGAAGAAATGGCTGAAGAAAAAACTTCAAGAGAAGTACAACGAAACTATGTATTTTGCATCGCAAAATGGATTGCAGGATGTTATTTGTTTTAAAGATCGAACAAGCACTATTTTGCGAGAGCATCATGCCAATCTTCAGCAGTCAGGTGAAGAGAAAAGTCAAATAATAAAAACTGCACTTAAGTTAATTTGCAATGATATAGCCACTATTAAAGGGTAACTGCGGTGAAAAAAAAAAAATTCTGCAAACATCATAAATAATACTCTTATATCATGCTAAAACATGGCCCAAAACCCAAAACTGAGTGGATGCTTCAAAATAGCACCTTTATTTTCAGCTATTTGGTTCATTAATTTTCACTTCCTGTTGTGGGCGTGGCCTCGCGATGACGAGGAAAAGGTTTCCTGTCTACCCACATTGGCTGGACTATGGATACATAGAGTGTAGTTTCTTATGGATACTGAGAGTGCTTCTAGCAGCCATAGCAGTGCAGAGAGTGATCCCAGCAGTTCTGAGGTTAGCTTAGAATATGATTCCTCCTCCTTTACTTCTGAAGCTGGAAGTAGTTGTGATCCTGAAGTGCTTACATTTATGTATGAGCCAGTAGTAGCCTCAGCTAGTTCCCATAGTGAAACTGAAGAAAACAGTGATTCTGATTCTGGGGTGTTCATCCCAGGCTTCTTAACTTAGATTGATAAGTTAGTCACTTCATCTCCTGTTTAACAGTACTGAAGGAGTGCATTATAGCAATTTAAAAGCAAACTGAATTAAAAGTAAACTATCTTTACAAAATTATAATAATAATACTCTCAGTGTAGAGATACTCCTAGTATGGACAGCTGCAATGAAATTGTGTAGTACAGAAGAAACCTCTTATTGCACTAATCAAAGTGATACATAGCAAGATATTTCACTCTCAGGTTCTGGCAAGCTTACCCGACCAGGTCACATCAGCTGCTAAAATATCAGCTGGAGATATGGGGAGCCCCTCACTCAGACTTTTACAGCCAAACTTTACACAGTTACCAACCGTAGTGCAAACTACTGAAGTGAAGATATCTAGCAGAATAAACCACTTATTATACTCACTTGGTCAGATAATAAATGTCAAGATTTTTCACTCTTAGACTTTATTAGCCTCTGATGGCTCTGGAAAATGGTTTAGCCTACTCTTGAAATTTTTTGCCATATCACACTCTTATACTCATGTAATAAGTATTATATATTTCAATATTATAGATAGATAGTGTATCGATTGATAGATACTAATGTAAGTGTTGCCTTATAGCAGCACATTTGACAAAGAAATAGTAAGTGTGCATTTTTACCAATGTGAAAGATTTGCATGTACTTGTGTTTTCTTAGGTTATGTGATTTTAGGCTTGGCTTCAGTGATAACCACACTAGTTGTGTATTCTCTTGTTTTTGTGGTTGTTGGAGTTGTTATATACAAATGGAAGCAAAAGCTGAATATAGCAAAGTATGCAAACATTTGATCATGATTCTTTATATAGCTATATTATGCTATCTCATATGAAAGATTAAATTTGTAGATATAATATACGCATTATACTTATGTATAACGCAAATACATATAATAAATAACATGAGTCAGGTGAAGAAAATAATTTCATAAAATTACAATATTAATTGAAGTCAACGAATTTGCCACCTATAGCTAACAGTACTTATTTACATAAGTGTATAGCTACATGAGTGTATGGATTTAAATGTTGGGGTCATGTGACTCTCTAATGCTCAATTTGCACAATATTTATTAGATCTGATCGCTTCTTATGTAATAGTATACACTAAAATTTTCAGTTCTTTAATTAATGAGGACCCAACAAATGAAATGAAACAAACCAACTTGAAGGATAACATTCAATTACAACTTCACTAGCACAAACAAGCACTTCAACAAACTAACATATGAGGGCATTGAATTAATATAGCACTCAGTATTGTAGTTGTGATTATGATCTCTTATTTATAAATTATTATTATTTTAGATCAAACCTCCCATTATGAAATGAGAAGTGAATTGTGAACAGTCATTGAAAAACGAAACATTTAGCTTCACAGATTAAAGTAGCATCATTGTTTGCATTTTATTTTACTGTTAAATTTATATAATATAATTTTATTTTAATAATAATAATATATATGTTTATGTAAGTGGCAAATACAATAAATTCAATTTAGCTTTTAAAGGTTTAGTATACCATATTGAAAAGCAACCATAAGCTTCAACAGAGCTAGTTTTCATACATGATAGACGATCTAAACAGTATAATGAACTATATTACACAAATTAATATTGTTAGAACTAAAGCATGATAGTTAAAATTGATCAATTACAACTTTGGAATTCACATTTTTTCTCAGTCTTTTCTATTACTTATTAGATGACAATGCAGATTTTAAAAAAATGTGTGGCCTTCACCGGGTTCGAAGCCAGGATCACTTACTTGTTCAGCAAGTGGTCCTAGCTAGAAGGTGGTAGTTCCCTGCCACTAGTCTAATGCTACGTGACCCTTTCATAGCCCCAGAGCTTCATGATTACTGTAGTTCAGACAAGAAATAGACAATTGTGGGAGAGATTCCAGCCTCTACTCCCAATGATACAATTATTGCAGTGTGATGTGACAGACCCAGTGAAACTTATAGAAGAAGATTTTGCCAAAATAGTTCAATTGCACCCACAAACATAAGTAGTCAGTGAGATGATGTTTGGTATTCTGAATTACAAATTATATTATTATTTTTGACTTCTGAGGTGGTACTGTGTGCCATTCCAGCAACTTGGCATCTTTGTGCCATGTCTAAACTCACCAACAATGATATTTCTAAGCTTCTATTGTATTGTAGTTACTTCCGCACACACCTAGCTTTTGTGTGTTATCTTGAAAGTTGCATATCAAACGTTAATGTTATTCTACAGTATTATTAACGTAATAATATTTTTTTAATTCATCGTAGTATTGATATTTAATAGCAAGACGTTTTGATTTCAAGAAACCTTCACCAGTGAGATGGTACATTTGTAAAATATATCTTACACTTTTTTTTAATGTTATAGTTTTCACAATTGTACCATCTCACAACTGATGAAGACTTCTGAAGCCAGAATCTCTTGCTATTAAATAATATCAATGCTATAATAAGTTCAAAAAAAATTATTTGTTAATTTAATCAAGATAGATCGACAAAATATCCTAATTTCACCACACCCACATAAAAGGAGTGCTTCCCAATTTTGATAGTTATCCAGGTTAGCTTCCAAGGGTTGTGCTTATCAAGATAGATCGACAAAATATCCTAATTTCACCACACCCACATAAAAGGAGTGCGCTGAGTGCACCTGTGAATGCGGAATAATAAGTACTTACTCGCTGAAAGCCAGGAAAATTAAGAAGTTTTTTTTTACTCCTTAACTTCTGCTAGCAGCTATAAGAAGTGATAACCAGGCCTGTACATAGCCGAATATAAATGAATTCAGCTTAATACTTGGGACTCTGGGGTTAATATGATGGAAGCAGAAAGTGGAGGAGGAACAGTGGAAAAAGTCACCCACTCAAATTAAAAAGAACTGGGAGATCAATGTCTGAACCAATCAGAAGGAATTAATAATGTGGAGATGAAAGAAGAAAATTTACCACAGGACAATCCAAAGGCAGCCGCACCTAATGATAGTGGTTTCAATACAGAGGAGATAGCAGAAAATTTTCAAGAGGAACCCACTTCAATCACCAAAGACACTAACGTGGATGAAATGAATGAGTCTGTGGAGCAGTTTGCGAAAGAATATGCTTCTAGTTGACACACATACAGCAAGTAAAACTATACAAGTGAGGAGGCTAGGGACTAACCTGTGCACCGATTCTCACCAGATTGGTCACAACTTTCTAAACATGACCTGATAGATCGCATCAAAGGAATAGTGTTTGGACAGGCTGTTGGAGATGCTTTGGGTATGTTGAGAGTCAATTGTTGCCATGTAATTCCAGATGCATCACTTGCTTGCTTGCAGTCTCTGAATTGGCCAAAAACAAAACAAAAATCGGAGGACATTTCTCTCAAGTTTTTTGTTATAATGTACGGTTGAGTAGTATAACAATCATACATAGAGTCAACTCAATACTTGCATTTATAATAATGTTTTATTGTCTGAGGCAGAAAAAAGCTCACCTATACCAATGTGGGGTTAGTCCAAAATGAAAAGGCAGTTGTTAATAGTTATGGGGGGTGGATCAGAGTAATACAAGAAGCTAGGCAGCAGAAACCATATAGATATATAAATGAAAGTTCTTAGAAACCCTAGCAATATTATACTTCTCATGGTTATACTCAGAAATTCTCAAGAATAAGTGCTAAGTTCATCTTCAAAGAAGTAACCAGTTGATCAGTACAGAAACTATGTGAGAATTACCAAGCCATGCATGAAGGTGGAACTAGCTGAGGCCGCAAGCCCATGGATGAAGGTGGAACTAGCTGAGGCCACAAGCCCATGGATGAAGGTGGAACTAGCTGAGGCCGCAAGCCCATGCATGAAGGTGGAACTAGCTGAGGCAGCAAGCCCATGCATGAAGGTGGAACTAACTGAGGCTGCAAGCCCATGCATGAAGGTGGAACTAACTGAGGCTGCAAGCCCATGCATGAAGGTGGAACTAGCTGAGGCTGCTGTATAATTCCTATACAGCCAGCTTTCTAAACTAAAAAATATATATTCAATTTTTCAATATTAGTTAGCTATATCACAATGTGTCATTATTACATGTTGTAAACATCACCAATCCCTTTATATCTGTGTATATGTGTGTTATTTTTATCTTTTATGACCGTATTTGTTGGATCTTATGCTCTTTCCATGGAGAGTAGCTATAGGAAAATAGTTAACTATTTTATGACCAAGAAGGAAGCCAAAGAGTACTAAGAATCCACTTTCCTATGATGCAATAGTTCAAGATTTCCATCGATCCAAGTAATTTTTTTGTTTATTTCCCTCAAAGCTTGAATATTAGGCCAGTCAGGGTTTTGATGCTTGCATATTATTGAGTTGATAAGAGGGCATTACATAACATCAGTTGCATTTTTTCTTTAGATATTTTAGCTTGAAGGCCTTCTTCAGTAAAAACAAGTGAGAAACTAAACCTCATTTGTTTTACTGAAGAAGGCCTTTGAGCTGAAACGTCTAAAGAATATTTCAATTGATGCTATGTTATTCCCTATTATCAACTCTAAATAAGTATAAATGTAGCAATAAGCCTGTACACTAACATATTATTCCGTCACACTCACAATTTTCTCTCAAGTCTAGGTTTCTAAAGCCACCAACAGTCTTTAAGCCAAGCAGTCCAAAACTACATTTTTAATGCAATACGGGAAGTGCTACATAGAGTACATTCCATTGTATACAAATTTTAACCACATTTTTCCTTTAACTTTTGCAAGATGTAGGTGAAATTCTGAGCACTTTGAGACTTAATATTTAGGTCGGCTTGTGTTAAAAGAATCCTAGTTTATCATTTATTACCAGCCTACTACATGCAAGCAATACAGAAGGTGGGATTTCTTGGAGGATATTTTAGCTTGATACGATTATTTCCGAGGTTATTCTGAGATGACTTATGTGTAGAGAATACCACTGCATCTCCATATAAATCTGTATGACTGTTGTTCCTACAGGTGGGATAAGTCAGATTGGACTGATGACACTGACCAGGTAAGGTAACATCAATCCATTCACTTTTAGGAGTGTATGCAGGATGCTATTATTTTACAGGTGTACTCAGATGTTATAGATGATACAAAATATCAAATTTCCATTACTTAACACATGCATTTGAGAAAACATTTTTTTTGTACTTACACTTTTTATGTATAAAGGGATTATTTAGGGGACATTTTGACCCCGAGCTTTTATATTTGATAAATGACATTCCCTTTATTTATTATTCCTTCAAATGGACACAATTTCATTCTTTGTGTGTGTGTGTGTGATTGTATTCCAGATGTTGCTCATCTTGCTCATGATAGGAGAGGGAAATGGAGAACTAGATCAGTTGAATTTTGCGGACATGAGGTGGGGTTTCTTGGAATTTGGTGACCAATGTAAGTGATATTGTAGCATGTGTCATTTGGTGTGTTTGGTTTGTTTGTGATTAGTTACTTGAAGGAACTTTTATTTTATTAGTACAATATGTTGTTTTTCCTATGACTTCATGTAAACTGGTATGTTAAGTCGTTATTCTTGCTTTTGTGCAGATTAAGCGCTTACATGTGTTTATGTGTGTGTGTGTGTTTGCAGGTGCTATTGGTATTGGAACTACAGTGGGAAACACATTAAAACATCCAGACTTTCTGAAGAACCCAGCAATGGAAGCTAGTTGTGTATGGGAGAGATCTGGGTGAGTAACTTGGGCCATTTCATTTTTGCGCACACTTGTACTGGGACATTTATCAGTAAGAATTCAGAATTTCACTATCTTCGGTTCTTTCTATTAGCTAATTTAGAAGAAAATACATGAAGCTATCTATCGCTGGTCAAGATCTATAGAGCAAATACAGTGATATTCTGATATTTGCCATGGTTTAACTATGTTATACCATAGCAACCTAATATTATCCATCATGAGCTCTCAAACAAGCAAGTATGATTTTGCTGGCAACTACGGATGTTGATAGCCAAAGTATATTAAATTTACTTGTCTGCACGATTCATACATTTTAGCTTATTCTTATTTTCCCAGTAAGTTTTTACTATAGAAATTTACAAACTATAGGTTGAGAGGAAGCTTATGCATGATCTGACAATTTGTACCATTGAAATAATTCTCAATAATATTCTGGAACAGCAAAAAATTAAAAATTAACAACTCTGGTTATTGTTTAGCATTTATAAACAATGTCAATTCATTTCATTTGATATCTTTATGTTTGTTTGTGTATAGTCATTATCTAGCAGCTAATGGAGCCGTCATACGGACAAGTGTTTTGGGAGCTCTCAAGTTTAATGGTAATGTGTGACACTTAGGGTTCTAGGCCACTTTTTTTTAACAAACCATTCATATTAGTTAATACCACTTTCTTCTTTCATTTTTTTCTCAGTTAGGCTTATTTATTGATTTACCAAGACATAAGCATTATTAGAAAGCTTGAAAGTAACATGTAATCGGTGGCATAGGAAGGGGGGCTCTGGGTGTTGGAGCCCCATAAAGCCAAAGAAATAAACATCTTTAGAGTTAGGTGTAAATGAAGTGCTCCCCCATTACCTTAGCTATTCATACGTAACATGTGCAATATAGTGACTGTTTGCATGTTAAATATTATATTATTTCTCAGACATCCCCAAGGTTATAGAAAACACAGTGACTATAGCAGAGGTGACCCATACTGATCCTAGATGTAAAGCCAGCTGTGTTGCCACTACAGTCACTGTAAGTGTCTCTCTGTCATTTATCCTGACCAAATCCTACTCATTCACAAACAATGGCAACTCGATGAGCAGTGACATGATGAGATTTTGTCTATCTTTACCCTTTCTTTTTGGATTAATGACTGAGAGTAATTAGAATTGAAGATCTAGTTCTTTTGATTTGTCATAACAGTCTGTCTTGTAGAAGCCAGAGGAAACAGTGATTGTGTTTGTTTGTGTGTGTGTGTGCACATCATTGATGCAAACGTATTGAATTAATTTGATTCTTCTAATTAGATTGCTCTAATGTTGCAAGGCAAGTACGACTTGAACAAGAAGAAAGATGTCAGTGAAATCACTCGCAAGGCAATAGAGGTGGGGAGTAACACTCGACTATTATAAGCAGTAGTAGGTAGTTGTATTTTTATTGATTTCAAACACTATCTGTGCATATGTATATTTAGAATGTAGCTAGTCACATGTGAGCAATCTGATTGGTCTGTTACATGAATCTATTGAAGTAGATTGATGCTCTGCAACTTTTAGAAGTAAAGAAATTGAACACTTGTTACTACACTCTAGTCTGTACCATCACAAACTTGTTTTGTTTGTTACTTAAGTAGCCATTGCAGCATTCTAAAACAAATCATCAACATTGATCTCTTTGGCCTACAATAGTGTCCTCACTATGCTTGGATGCCACATCTAGAGGCCTAGATTCCTGAAAGCAGCATAGACTCATGGTATTCCAATCTAATAATGGACTTCCATGATGACATCATGTATGTTAGGGTCACGCCAACTTAGTATCACTAACTTGCCTGTACCATAGAAAATATATTGCCAATTGCTCACTTTTTTGCTGCAGTGGGCACATAGCTTACAGCAGAGCTACCAATTTATAGGAATAGCTAGATTATGAAATTTCCAACCAGTGGCAGCTTTATGGAGAAATGGACTACTAGCTTACTACAAGTTTTTCTCAGAACTTGTTGACAGGCAACCACCCTCACTGCTAGTTCTTCTCAGAACTCATTGACAGGTGATATTGTTGCTGGTTCTTCTCAACCCAATGCCAGGCGTTGTTAAATATCCTCATTTCATAATTGTGGGATAGTAGCTCCAGCAACAAGGGGAACCACCAGATCCTTTGGTTGACACCAGAGACACACGCACACACTGGGGGCCCTGATGACCGCTGCCACCAGAGTTCTCCACAGTTATAGCTAGCCCGCCCTGAGTCTTAAATCAGTTTGGGGTTTTGCGAAGTTATGGGGAACTAATGAGACGCATGCGTGTCTGGGTTTATGTACCAAGGACACGCATGCGCAGGGAACGATGGGAAAGGGTCGACCGGAAATCCGGGGCACAACTCAAATGAACTGACATACGCATACACCAATAAATACAGACATAAACACAAGTACACAGTGCTAATAAAATATACAAAATTATGGATGACACACAACACATATAATAGTTCTAAGTTCTATCTTTCTCCTCTTCACTTTCTCTTATCTTCTTCTCCGCCCACATCTCCCCCCTCCAAGATTTGGCTTGGGGCAAATCTGATATCCACTTCATGGGCGGGGTTGTCTTCACTCTCTGACCATGCCTGCCGACTCATCCCGTCTGCATTGCTGTGAGCTCTACCAGGTCTATGGATTAGTGTGACTTGCCACGACTGCAGAGCGAGGGCAATCCTGAGGAGCCTCTTATTAAGTCCGGTACCATCGAGCAGGGCCAGGCATGGCTTATGGTCGGTCACCACTGTAACTTCCTTCGCATACAGGAAGTATTCGAAATACTGGAGGGATGCTATGATCGCCAGACCCTCCAACTCAGTAACTGAGTAATTTCTTTCTGCGGCTTTAAGTTGTCGTGAAAAGAACCCAACTGGCAGTTCTCGTTCACTCCTCTTGACGTGTAGGCAGCCTCCAATGCCAACACCAGACGCATCCGTGTGCAGGATAAAAGTATCATCAGGAGCTGGGATAATCAACACACATGCACTACATAACAATGACTTTAACTTACGGAAACAAGCAGTCATCTCCTCAGTCCAGACGATCTGGAGAGGAGCCTTGAGAGACGTAGCCGGGGTGAGCATGCCCGAGCAGTCCGCGAAACTAGGAATGAACCGCCTGTAGTAGGAGACGGTCCCCAAGAATGACCTTAGTTGTTTCTTTGTGACAGGTTTGGCAAACCCTGCCAATGAGGACACCCTGTGTTCTGGTACGGCCAACAACCCTGCACCAATCTTGTGGCCCAAATAGAGCAAGTGCTTGCGCCCAAAACAGCATTTCCTTAATTTAATAGTCAAGCCAGAGGCACCAAGACAACCTATAACCTGTCTGAGGTGTGTCAAATGTTCATGCCAAGTGCGACTATAGATGACGACGTCATCAACATAATTTCTACAGCAACTAGAAACAGGTTTCAAGACACTTTCGATTACTGCCTGAAAAATAGCGGGTGCATTCTTAAGGCCGAAAGGCATCCTAAGGTACTTGTATTTGCCAAATGGACATACAAACGTGGTCAACTCACTTGAGGACTCGTCCATGGCCAGCTGGTGAAACCCGGCAGTTAGGTCAAGTGTGGAAAGACATGCATGAGGCCCAACCTGTTCCAATATCTCTGTCAAAGAAGGGAGCCAATAACGTCTCAAAGGAGTCACTGAATTCAGACACCTAAAATCCACACAAATGCGGACACTCCCATCTTTCTTTCTTACGGGTACTAAAGGACTAGCCCACTCAGAGGTGGACTCAACAATGATCCCATCTGACAACAATTTTTGGATTTCTTTCTGTACTGCTTCCCGAATCCCAGCTGGAATTTGTCTAGGAGGTAGGTTAACTACTTTGGCATTCTCTACTAGTTCAATCTTACAAGTGCCAGTTACACACAACCCGGGTGAATCGCTAAAATGAGCTTTCAAGTCACTTAAAACAGCATCCAAATCAACCTTACGAAACCCAGGACATTTATCATCCGTAAGTGTGGCTTTACAATTAAGCAAAGCGTGATCTATGCCTTGCTCTTCAGCTATCAGAGTGACAGCGTTTACAGACAAGGGACGAGGGACATACAATTACAAATTATCCCTATGTGCAAGTTTAGTTGGGTGGTCTTCACCTTTACTGACTTTATACGAAACCCTAGATGACCTGCCAACAATCCTGTATGGGCCTTCCCAAGAAGCTTGAAAAGCTGACTTCATACCTGGGATGCGCATCAGCACTAACGACCCAACTTCCAACGGCGTGTCCTGTCTATGTTTATTCAGGGACAACGCACGGGACTTACTACTGTCACTTTCATTATTAACTGCCAAATCATGCAGCAACGACAATCTATCACTCAACTTAAGGAGCCACTCGTCCACACACAACTCTTCAAAATCATCACTTGCCCACCCACGATACAAAATGTCTAGGGGGCCTAAAACATTCTTGCCGTAGACAAGTTCATGAGGTGAAAACCCAACATCTCTATTAGGCACCTGTCTAATAGCGAAAAGTGCCAGAGGCAAAAATACAGACCAATCTATGCCCGTGTCGGCCGCCTTAGCCAGCATTGGCTTTAGTGTGCCATGCAGGCGTTCCACAACCCCGTTTGATTGGGGCCTGTAGGGCGACGTTGCAATAGAATCTATTCCCAACAAAGTGTACATGTTGGACATAAGTTTGCTGAGAAATACAGTGCCTCTGTCAGAGAGGACTTTAAGGGGAATACCTGTCCTGCTCACAATGTCCATGAAGCACTGAGCTGCTTCAGGAGCGGAAGCAGTCCTCATGGGCAAGGCCTCAGGCCATCTACTAGCCAGACATATATATGTGAAGAGGTATTTCACTCCTCTTTTGGCCTTGGGCAATGGACCGACTATGTCCACTGCCACAGATTCGAAAGGTACAGACACAATCTTTCTTTCTACTATCTTTGACTTCCAATTGCCCTGACTATTGACCCTCAAGCAAAGATCACATGATTTCACAAACGACATAACGTCACCATGAATGCCAGGCCAAGTAAATCTCTTGTTGATTATGGCTCTCATGCCTCTTACTCCAACATGAGCACACTTATCATGGGCCAGCGTAAGGATTTTAAGCCTATGACACTTGGGGACCACGATTCTTTTCACTAGCACATCATCCATGAGAACACTATGAAATAAAACATCATCCACAAAGGAGTAACCATTTTGGCATTCCACTGCCAATTTCCTGGCAGGGATCAGAGTGTCATCTGCCAGAACAGCAGACTTAAGGTCTTCAACTCCGATAACATCACTCAACTTGGAAATATCAAAGTTTAAATCAACAGGGACATCAATATCAGCAACACTTTCACTTGGAGGACTTGCACCATCATTCCCTTCACTAGACGCACTACCTTCACTATTTATACCAATCCCATCCTCGTCAGAACCACTAAGAAGATCAACCTCCGAAGAACCAACGTTAGACCCAACACCTACAGAGGGAGGTTCATACGGAACATCTACAGCAGACAGTCTCTGAAATTCATCATCAACCAAGTCAGAACTATTGTCATTCTCATTACTCCTGGGTGACAACTTAGACTTACTTCTGGTTACGGCTCGTACATCGTAAAGCTCATCTGGAATAGCAACAGAAGCAGAGGAGGTAGGAGAGGGGCCCTCCTCAGCAACAGTGCCAGAGCCAGCACCTACTTGAGCAGGTGGTTGGATGCTACGGGTGTCACGTAGTTGCCCCGCCTCCAAGCCAGAGAGATCTGACTTTGAGGCGGCATCCAACAAGAGCTGCTCAGCCATACCCTGCTCCATAGGGATGGAGAAAAGGACACAGCCACACAAGCTGTCCGCGTGAGCAACAGCAACTCTGGCGTTAAAGGAACAGCCTTTGATCGTAAAGTCAACTATGGCAATGTCCAAAGTAACAGGTCTGCCATCCCAACCTTTAACATTCACTTTCTCGCCGGTTAGTTGGTCTCCATACACCAGACAGCCAGGAACTACAGAAATCTCCGCCCCAGTGTCGGGTACAATCTTGCACTTGGATCCATTTACGAACCCAACAACTGAGGGGGACCCATTAGAGACAGAAATCCAGTTAAGGTTATACGTTCTATTCCTTCTAACACCTGCTCTCTTACCACTGTCACCATTACCATCAGAGTTTCTCTTAGTTGGGCAGTCTGGGGACTTGTGTCCCGGCTCATGGCACGTATAACACACAATGCCAGGAGGTCTATTTGTCACATTAGCATGCACGGTATTTCCAGATGACCCACTGCTAGGACTAGAGGTAGGAGGACTACAATCAGAGACAGATGAACGGCACTCAAAAGCTCTGTGCCCAAATTTATGACACTTGAAACATTCCCTAGGGGGATAAGACCGAAATTTGTTAAATCTGCCCGAGGTATTTGGCTGTCTCTCAAGTTCGCCCGTATTGATAGAGAGGGCAAACTTATTCAGTTCACGGAAGGTATGGAATTCGCGCTGGTCCATGAGAGACCTTTGCACAGGCGAACACGAAGCTCGATACGTCGCGCAAGCCACAAAAAGGAGTAAATCGTCACCAGAGCTACATTGCATAGCAATCGAGTCAGTTAAGGACTTAAGATGCACGTATTTCTCAAGAGGGTTCATCGATCTAGTAGAGTTAGCAAAATCAGACGTAAGTTTTATACCCAGCCCAGTAAGGCTCGAACCCAAACTCTCAATTAGAATCTCTTTAAGCTGCGAATAATCTGTAGTCTCTCTATCAATTCCAGCTACAATAGCAGAAGCTGACTTTGACTGTAATTTCTGTAGGAGAATAGTACGCCATCTGCCTTGCGGGCAACCAATGTCAGTGAGATCGGCCTCCAACTTAGTAATATACTTAGAGATGTCCATACCGTCCTTGTGAGGCGCCAAAGCAGTTATCTGCCTTGACATCTCAGCATCACCGGAGCCTTCTCTAGAACTAGAGGAAACTAGACCCGACCTACCAAACTCATTAAAGAATTCTCTGAACAAAGATTTCATGTCAAACATGGGAGTACTCATATTACCAGTCCCATTAAGGTCACGACCAGAGTCTTCGTCTTCGGCCATACTATATGGAACAGTACTAACACTACTGGAGGATTCAACACCAGAATAACTCTTCAAATAGGGAGCGTTAGAAGGCAAAGACACACGCTCACAAGACTCAAAACTATCAACTAAAGTATTGTCACTCTCCCTTCCAGAAGAAAACACAACAGACTTAGAAACCTTAGTAGAATCAGACAAAAGTTTATTCAGCACAGCACTACTACTCTCATGCGACCCAAACAATGGACACACAGGAGAAGGAGCGTTAGACCTACGATCAATACTAGAAACACTCTCACAATCAGAAGAATCCGCAGAATGACCACAGGCGGTACTCCCAGTCTGCTTCCTGCTCTTGCACGCTCTGTATGGCTGTTCTCTCTGGTTCATCCAGTCACTCTGGACCGACTTGATGTTCTGCAAGAACGAACACAAAACAAAAATCAGTGACAATGAACAGGGTAATAGAGTCTATGACCAAAACAAAAATCAGTGACAATGAACAGGGTAATAGAGTCTATGACCAAAACAAAAATCAGTGACAATGAACAGGGTAATAGAGTCTATGGCCAAAAAAAAACAACACAAATTTAGTTCAGCCAATTAAACAAACACACGCGCACGAAGTGCCACAAATGACAATCACAACTAATCTAGACAGGAAAAATGACACTACAGAAATATGACACGTCGACTTAGCCAGGGGCGAAGAATCCAATTAAGGTCCACGTGGGGTGCACTCCAGATAGGGAAGAAGATAACGAGAAACGGCGAACCAAGGGTGTAGTGAGCGAATATCCAGCCGCGCAGTAGCCGAGTTTGAAATCGGGACGTAGCAGCAGACGCACGAGCCAAAGAATACGAAAGTCGAAATCGATAAGGCGCAGGAAGAGTTCGGAATTCTCCACCGCTGCCGCCAATTGTGG
>WLWD01005003.1_pt1 | contig 21443 bp, 19 predicted proteins | sample 6712731 | NCBI WGS metagenome assembly WLWD01 (sample SAMN12718690, study PRJNA576275) | sponge metagenome | isolation source: marine sponge | host: Mycale hentscheli | place: New Zealand: South Island, Marlborough, Capsize Point | collected 2014-11-01
CTTTGTGGTTAGTTTAGTGGACAAAGTTTTCATGTAAATACTTTTGCATAAGGCATAATAACCATGAGAAATAGCGCATTAACTTAACAACCTCCACTAACTTCGGTGAAAACTGCAATTAAAACTTACTAGCACGAACAGATAGAACATTAGTTCGCTTAGTCAATATCATTGCCTGTAGGATATATTCGTTTCAACGAGCGTCTCATATAACTTCACAAAAAAATAGATTCAGTAAAAGTTTCTTAATGCCATAACAATAATAGGGGCATGTTTCTATTGTCTGAAGGTAATTTCTTTGCTTTCTATATTTTCTTAATTTCTTTTGTCACATCTAGTGGGAGAAGAAATTGGCAGCATATTGATGTGTACATGCACAGTCTAATTCCTAATCTTTTATCAGTGGAGGAAGATTCTTCAGCTAATATTTATTGTGGCAGTTATTCCCCAGCTGTGAATTGGTCCTACTCGAGTATTTCATTAGCTGAATATCAACCTGTTATAAGCAAACACAGTAAAGGGTGGAAACAACTAAGACTAAATGATTTAAAAGAAGGTGACTCGGGCTTTTATACTTGCAGAGGAAGAGATAATGGTCAATTGTTTGAACTATATTCCTTGGTTACTGTAATCAGAAAACACGTTGGAGTGTTGCACTACCTCCAATATCACGGTAGTATTTCGCCTAACTGGATAGAAGTTTCCAAGAACAGTACAGTTACTCTTACCTGCTACAGCAGTAATCCAGTCGAGTGGTACGGTGTTCACTTAAATAGTCAAAATAAATACATCGGTGAGTATACTCTCACTTTATTTAATCTGAAAGGGAAACATAGCGGCGAATACATTTGCAGGGGTTGTTATGCAGATATCCGAACCCAAATGTTCCATGCTACCTCTAGAATTGTTGTGGACGGTATCGTCACTAGAAAAAATGAATCTTTCTATTTTTAGCAAATATGAAAGAATGCTGGATACAGGTATTTTCTCATATTTAGTTAAGAATTTAGTTTATAAAAACATTGTACTAAAAAGAAAAATGGTTATTCACTTATAACTAATAATTTAGAAGCTATAACATTTATACCAACTAAGTAGTGATATAGGCTCTAGTGAGCACTTTAGGCTTAATCTGTGGTACAAAAATGTGTTGAAAACATGGAATTTTAGAAGATTTGTGGCAGCAAGAGTGTGAAGTGTACAGTTATATCAGAGCTAAGTGCATATATTAAAAGAACCAAGTCATTAGTAGATTCTGGTGAGTAAGACTACTATAATTGCAACCCTGGGAATCTTAGCAGGCTGAGAATGGTAGCTATTCACTCCGTCACCCTCCCAGTTCTCGGAGACAATTTTAGGTCTTACAATAAACTTGAAAGTCATGGAAGAGACGGTCTGGTCATGCGCAGTCTCAGTTAAATAAGAGTTCATTGCGCATGCTCAGTCTTACACAAATTGAACAGTAAACTTAACAACACACAGGAAATACTTAGCTAGTTACCGAACAAAACCAAGCCCCACTGATAACACACTCCTTTTGATAACTAATAATTTAGAAGCTAAAACATTTATACCAACTAAGTAGTGATATAGGCTCTAGTTCCTGAAGTTAAAGTCCACCGTGATGTTTCTCTCCTGTAGACGCCCTTAGCAGAGTCTACCCGAGTAGTTTGCCAGCTGTTCCCGTGGTATCTTTACGTATTCCAAACTCCAAATATGAAAGGCTGCTCCACTGGCCAAGTGTCTTAATAACCGCATCCTCTATACCTCTCTCCGCTGCTGTGGTGGCGGCACCTATCCTGAAGCTGTGGCCACAGTACTTGCTCTGGTCTAGACCCGCTTTATCCAACACTTGTCTCAACTCTGTCACCAGCCTCTGCCAGGTGAGGTACCGCCCATCTTGGTATCTGAACAATGGCCCCTCCTGTCCGCTCCCGACAGCCAGGTACGCCAGGACTGCTGCTACAGGGCATATCGCAGTGCCTGTCTTCCCCAGGTACAGGTGAATACCTTGTCTAAATGAGTCGGTCTTAGACTGTTTCAGGAAGACCTGCAGGACCCTGGGGTTAGCCTGGTTGTGTACAGCAATGTCTGACCTCGTTAGGTGCACTGACGGGTCAAATTCGTGGTCGCAGACCGAGACAGCATGCTGCCCAGAGCATCGCCTTGTCTGGCTCTCTGCTCTCACCCTCCCAGATTGACTTGATTCTCTGGAGAATCGCTGGAGAGACTGGCAACCTCTCTCACTTTCTCACTCCCGCCTCTGCTTCGCAACGTTTCTCTCCTCTCAGTGTATACTCTAGCCGGTGCAGCCTGTTGTCAAACGGGTCAGGCATTTTCTCTCTGATGTGTAGGTACCGCACCCCCGATAGGTAGCACTTTATCGTTTTGTGTTTCAGCCTCTCGGTAGCCAGCTGGGCCACAAACCGGCACAGACACTGCTCTGTGGTTGGAATTGGTCGTGCTCCCTCTGACCAGCAGAACGCCAGGTTCCTTCTCTGTGCACTATCGTAACTCCTCAGTGTTGCAGCCGCCAGGCCCTTCACAAAGTAGTGACGAGCAACTCTGTCCAGCTCGTTTCGGTCCAGTCCGGCTGACTCCTCACCAGTGTTTGGAGTACCGTGGCTGGTATGGTGGTTGGATACTGGCTCGCTTGAGGCACCTGCATACAAAATTGGGGGTAATTATTCCGAGAAAGGACATCCGCTTCCCCATTGTCCCTCCCCGGGATGTGCTCCGCCCACAGGGTAATATTGTGGTACGCCAGGAAGAAGAAGAGGCTTCTCATCAGATGCATCGCCCTCTCAACCTTGCTCCTTTCCCGAGTTCAGTACCGCCACTGTAGCCGCATTATCACACAGGCACCTGACGGTCTTTCCCTTCAAGTGCTGTCCCCACACCGCTGCCCCAATCACTATTGGCAGCAGCTCCTTAATCATGATGTTCACTCCTTCCCAAGATTGGGGCCACTCTAATTGAAACCAGTCTCCGCTGGAGTTAAAGGCTCCATATCCCCACGAGCCAGACGCATCTGAGGTCAAGGTGATATCTCGTCTACCTCTCCTCGCACCTGCCATCATACTCTGCCCATCCCACTTTGGCAGGAAGTAGAACTACCACTGTAAGTCAGACCTAAAGCCTTTGTTAAGCCTGATACGGTGGCGTGGCTCTTTAGCAACCGCTAACAGCTCGATCATCCGGCGCAAGAAGCTCCTGCCTGGTCTCACAGCACTACATGCGTGTTGAAGCTGGTCAATCAACGATTGCAGCTCTCGCTTGGTGCTGCATCTCCTACCCTTCCACAACCTGATCTCTCTCTCTGAAGTCTCTCCAGCTTATCGCTTGGGAGCTGCACTGTGAGGTTCTCTGTATCTAGCTCCATGCTGAGGAAAGTTAAAGTGGTGGCTGGGCCTTCAGTCTTGTGCTCTGCAATAGGCACGCCCAGCCTCTGGCACAAGCCTAATGCAATCTCAAGCTCTCTCTCTCCTCCATGTGGGTCAGGTAAGCCTATTATCAGGAAATCGTCCAGGTAGTGGATAGCTTCCACTCCTGCCTCAATCACGATCCATAGCAGCGATCTGCTATAGCGTTAAAGATTTTCGGAGCCGTCTCAGCCCGAATGGCAGCACTGTGTCGATATGCAAGACACCTCTCCACCTCATCCTTAAGGGAGGAGACCCATAGCAACCGTTGGTAAGGCTGTGGGAAGTGTTAAGTGCTATCAACCACGAAAATCTACCACCCTCACCTGGCTCCGCATGCATCTCGCAAGCATAACCACCGCTTGATATATTAGCGCGCAAAGCGGGGCAAAAATCTCGGGAGTCCCTAACCTCAAGTAGCCTACTGGTGGGTTAGCTTTGACCACGTTGTTGTTACAACCAGCTTCAACAGCAAACTATAATCATGCCTTCCAGGAAAAGGAAGAGGGTTATTAGTGTAGCCATAGAAATGAGGAAAATGAAATGTGCTTTGAGAAGAAGTAAGAAATAAGTAAATAAATATAATTATTTTAAAAAATTTACATATATATATATATATATATAGATAAATAAAATAATCGTGTATAGACATAGGATTGGAGCAAGTCCCAGCAATAGGTGGGGCTTCCACTGATATTCTTGATGATCCTTCCTTTACTGGTCATGATGTCACGCCCTCTCTTCAGCAGGAGTCATCATCAGAAGTGCTCCCTGATTCACCTTCTCAAGATTTAATGTCCACTCCTACTGCTCCACCATGTGAATCACACCCTCCAGCATTTTTTAATCCATCTCAAGTTCTAAATGATCTCACTACCTAGTCACATGATGACCACAATTCTCCTCCTGTCTCTTCTCATTCAGTTGTGAGTTCCACTGAAGTTTCCCCAGCTCCGCAGGAAGCACTTCAAGAGTTAGTTGAGAAGCTTTCAGCTATCGCTCAACAGAATGGTTTGGTGTTTGATGTGTCCAGTCTCCCTCAGTTTGTGAATAATTCAGCCATACGACTCCAGACTTCTGGACCAGGGTTGGATTGAGCTATGGAGACTTGGAACTGCTCAAATCTGAATGCAAGGACCGAGAAGAATTTGTACGAATTCTGAAGGATAGAGGAATTAACAGCAAACCCCTCCAGGAGAAGCTGTCCAAGCACTTCAAATACAGCCAAAGGAAATGAGTCCTTTTTTTCCAACCCGGCTCTTTTCAGAGCCACTACCTCACAGAAGGTTTCACCTAAAATGTTCGCACACATAATCAGTGGGCTATTTCTTCAAATCCTTACACTACTAGCTAATTCGCTTACCTGTGCGTCGGTAAGGCAGACGTGCTAGTATCGCCTGAACGGGGTACTGTATAAATCCACTGCCGGACCCCTCCCAGCTTAGTATCGAAATCTAACAAGCTGGGTGCTTTTTCAACAGCACCGTAGGTGATTCTTCAACAGCACCGTAGCCGTTCTTCTCACTAAAAAGCAGCTGAAGCGGAGCGCACCTTTGGTGGGCGGGGCGCAAAATGCAATATCCGGGCCGGAGGGGGGTGGGGGGCGTTATAGTTTTACGCGCACTTCGTCTTGACCAAGCCGCAGTTCGCGGCCGCCTGCAAAGAGGGTGAATTTGCGACAAGTATTTTTGAGCTATAAGGGGTCACGGGATGCAGTCTAAACTTGGAACAGTAATTCGGTGACGTAAGGTGAACAGGCCTACGTTTAGATTTTCTTGATAGCGTGCCAGGAAGCAAAGTTGACCTTAGTGGTCGGATATTTAGAAAAGTAAAGTGGCTATAGCTAAAAACTAAACGTAGGAAGCGGGAACATAATGGGAGGAAGCCGTAGAGTCTTGAATCGGCAGAAAAGCTTGGACGGTTGCGGAGAAACAACACGAAATGTCCGCAGAAGTAAATCGCTCCTAACTGGGCTTAGGAAGATGCAAATGGTCTGAATTTTGGTGTGCAGAGAGACCTTATCACCCTAAATAAATTCAGCATGTTAAATAATTGCCACCGTTGCTTGAAGTTGTTTTTTTTTCAGCATCAATTTTTAAGGAAAATGCGTGGGCCGGATGGGTCTCCACCCTTAACAGGTGTCTGTCCTCTGGGTGTACGGGCACAGTTCGGTAGGCACCCTTGACATCAAATTTTGTGAGCTGGCACCTGCGCCCCGTCTCAATATTCTCTGCACCGCCCTGTCTACAGACGTGTAGGATAGGGAGCACAACTACGGCTCTACACCGTCATTGATACTGTGCCCTTTTGGGAATGACAGGTCCACTATCAATCGCCACTTTCCCGGCTTGTGTCTCTTCGGGATTACTCCGAATCTGTTAATTTGATTCGGCTGAGAACCCGGTGTCTCCGCTACAACATCACTCTACCTGTGGCCTTCTCTTTGGCCAGGTACTCGTCAACCACTGCTGGGTTGACCTCCGCCGATTTCATGTTCTTTGAAGCTGGTTTGCACATTTTCGCCCCGTACTCGAACTGATTGTAAATCCCTTGGCCTCCATCCCCGCACCAGGTAGCTCACAAATGTTTTTGTCTGGTTGTGGGAGTGTTCAGTTACCGCTTCCCACGCCTCTACCTGCATTGGTGTGGTCACTCTGCACCACTCTACTGGTGTCACCTGACCTCCAACTGGCCTCATCTCCTCGAACGCAAGCAAGTGCCTTGTGTAAGGGTACCTCCTACAACCTACATCACGTCACAGGTGGTGTTCAGGCTTGAGCCTTCGCCCCCTGCAGATTGTGTTATTGTTGAAGTTCGTCGATGTTCGTCATTCGTCGAAGTTCGTCGATATTCGCCCGTTATTCACAACTTGTTTAGATTGCTATGACATTTTAGTTCTGTTTTATTATTAACTTTTCACTCATTTCACTACTTGTGTGCTTCACTTACAGCTCATCTGTATCAGAACTTTGTATATTCTTTAATAACTATATTGGTATTTCACTATTTCTTATTTGTTAATCTTGTTATTCCTTTACAATCAAGGTATACATTGGCGATACTGTCTCGTAGGCAAGACAGTATCAAAGAAGGGTCTAAGTTTGACTATACGGCAGCAGAGATTTACGACCTCTTGCCTACGTATTGGTTGGGAAAGAGGCGGGGACACGTTCAACTTAGAAGATCACGCCCTTTACTTAGGACTTCGTCGTTCAAACACTCGCTAGTGAGTCTTGCCTCGGTCAGGTTGGCCGAGCCCGTTTGTTCGAGGTCTGTGAATACTTCACCGGGATAAAGCCTTCCACTTGCTAGGCAGTCCCGTTCAGTGGTGTGTCATTTAACCCCCTCTTGCCATCGATTCCTCGCTCTGCCCAATATTGTTATTGATATTATTATTATTACGGTATTATTATTATTATTATTAATTTATTTATTTATTTATTCAATTTTAATTTATTTATTAATTAATTTATTTATTTATTTTTATTATTATTATTTTTTTTTTGCACTTGTTATTACCGATGCTAGTACTGCTATTGACATTAATAGGAATCTCATATTTCATAATCACATGGCAGGGCAACACATCACTATGTATTATGACCCCTCCCCCTCATGATAATTAGATATTCCGTTCTTGTTTCAGAATGATCTCTGGTGGCCACGTGCTCCTACAACTTTTTCACTTTCCCAGGGGCGATACTGGCATGCCGACCTCCTGTGGCTGCCAAAACACTTCGAGCACCCATACTCGAAGCGGCAGTAAGGCAACGCACAGTTGCCGTTGTTCCATGCAAAACATGCTCCTCGCCTCCGCTGTCGGCCTCTCTCCTCTCTCTCTTTACCAGGCTCTCGTCTCTCCTCTCTCCTGGAGCTCTCCTGGAGCTCTCCCGGTTTGTATGCTGGGGGCGTAACACACACTCCTCCTGTGAATGTTCTGCCAACATGCAGTACCCGCAACTCCGACCCTTGCCTCCATGAGCTGCAAAAGTAGTCAGGTAGAGCGACTGATTCAATTGTGAGAAGTCGGTCCCCTCAAAATCAGTAATCTGCTGGTGAAAGGCCGCATCATAGAGTAGCCAGCCTTTCCCCCCACACCTTCTGGCGAGGAGCTCCTTCCATTTCCCCGGGTATTGTGTGCCGACAATTGCCGCATACGCTGAGAAACATTGTACCCAGCTTAGGATGTCTGGTATCTCCCGTCTCCGGGGCTGGGAGGACTCCCCTTCTCCTGTTCCCTTCCTCCTCTCGGCCTCCACATTATCCCGCAGCAGTTCGGCCATGTCCACGTACTCGCCTTTTAAAATCTTTTTGACTAGTCTGGCCGGAACTGCTGGGAGAGCTTCACTCAGCAGGAATGGTCTCCCCTCTATCTTCTTGGTGGAGCCACTCTTCTCTTTCCTCTCAGGGACCTCCTCCCCCGCAGTTGACACTCGTGAGGGTATATTACTAGGAAAGGTCCTTAAGTCAAGGCGTCTCACCTCCTCTGGCTCCAATGCCTCACCTAGCCTGCCACCTGCAGGAAACATTGAGCCTGATCATGCTACCATGTCACACACTATACTCCCGCCATTACACTGGGTCGCTTACCCATCCGTCCACTTTTTTTTTTTTTTATATGTCAATTAATCTTCTCGGGTCGTTAACCTTTCTCATTCCCCTCCTGAGGGCCGCTTACCCTTTGTGGTAGGATGTCGGGAGACAACTAGGGAGTAGCTGCCACCAGAGTGTCAAGAGCTCACACACACAACCCTATTACAGGCCCTTAGCTAGCCAGCTGCTGCTGTTTAAGGCAGAACAGAAGGTTCACCAGAGAGTTAAGTGTAATTGTTAGACTCATGAACTGACACTGGCAGGTGCACGTGTCCAGCAGGCTAATATATAGTAAACCCACTGAGCAGGCGCAGGAAGTAATGAGGTAATGGTGATGCGGGTTAATTGGAGTGCATGAAATTCGCTAGATAGAAATAATAGATTAATAATGCATGCCGATAAAGTGATAGATGTTCAGGGTTCAAATAGGAGTGGCTAAGGGTGTGGTCCGTCATGTGGGAGGTTCTACCACATCTCCCCCTCTTTCGGAGACGAGAGTATCCGGAGGAACTCAAGGAGTGACTTGTAAACTGGGAGTGGAAGTAGCAGTAGTGGGAGTGGTTGAGGTTGTGGTCTGTTGCCATGAATGCCTGGAGAGGGCATCAGCCACTGAATTGACTTCACCTTTGATGTAGATTAGTTCAAAGTGATAGTCAGATAGGACGTGTTTCCATCTGCAGAGTCTTGCTGATGGTGGTTGACCATTAATAATGTTCACCAGGGGACTATGGTCAGTAAATGCCTTAAAGAAGCGACCGGATAAGTAGAAGTGGAAGTGTGTCACGGTTGCAAGTAGAGCCAATGCTTTTAAGTCAATGATGGCATAATTCTTCTCTCTTGGCAACAGCTGTCTGGAGTAGAAGGAACAGGGTGTCCAGGTATTGTTCCTGTATACACATAAAGAACCTCCAATGCCTTGGTAAGAGGCATCGGTAAACACACACCATGCATCATGACAATCAGGAATAGTAAGGGAAGCATGATGTGAGATAGAACTAATAATAAACTGAAAAGCAGTAATAAAGTCGTCATCATGTTGTAATTGTTCTGGGCCAGCACGTCTGGTGTGATAATTTAAAACAGAAGTATAATTGGCAAGTGAAGGGATAAATCTTGAATAAAAAATGATCAGGCCCAAAAATTGATTTTAAGTTAGACTTGGTGGAGGGAATGATGTAATTAGTGATGAAAGCAACTCTAGCTTCAGGAATAGAAAGAAGACCACTTCCTACATGGAAGCCGAGGAAGTTAAAAGACTTAAAACACCAGGAGCATTTCGATTGTTTCACTGTAAGTCCAGCATTGGAAAGCCTAGATAAAACTGATGTAATATGACAAAGATGATCCTCAAAAGTTGTAGAAAAAATAATAACATCATCTATGTAGGGCAAGCAATGGTTCTCTAGACCTCTTAGTACTGACTGCATCAGTTGTTGAAAGGTACTGGGTGCATTAGTAAGTCCAAAAGGCATGACACGATATTGGAACTTTCCTTGTAAGCAAGTGAAAGCTGTCAACTCTTTTGACGCTTCTGACATAGGCACCTGATGGAAGCCTTTAAGAAGGTCCATCTTGGAAAGGAAAGCCGCATTGCCTAGCTGTGCAAGGATGTCATCTATGGAAGGCATGGTAAAAGGTTCATGCACAGTGATGGAATTGAGCTTTCTGAAGTCGATAACAATACGGATTCCTCCATCCTTCTTGCGGACTGGCATAGGTGGGCTAGACCACTTGGAGTAAGAGGGCTCTATAATACCAAGGGACAATAAATTTTCTATTTCTAGTCTAAATTCTTCTTGGTGAGCCAAGGGAATGGAGTAGGAAGTAGACCAGATAGGAGTGGAAGAAGTAACAGAAATAGAATGCTCAACTAAGGATGTGAGGCCAGGGGTATCACAGAAATCTGATGGGAAAGAATCAAGCACATGCTGGAGCTGCAATTGCTGCTGAGGTGATAAATTCACAGGCTGAGGGGTGTTAGATGGAATATGAAGGTCATCAGTGACATGTTCATCTGGAACAATCAAGGCTCTGTAAATGGGTGCTGCTTTCTTTAGCTGTGACAGATGTATAACCTTGGGCTTGGACTTCTTGCCTTGAGGCACAATGGAGCAGTTCACTGGGGGCAGTAATTGGGAAATGATAAAGGGGCCTTCCCAGGATGCATCTAAACACTTGTTAATGCCAGGTGATCTCTTATAGACAATGTCTCCAGTCTTAAAATCTGCTGCCAGTTCAGCTTCTCTGGATAGTCTGTGAGAGGCATGTTTAGAGGCAAGTGCCTTCTTGACAAAATGTGTCTGGCATGCTAACATGTTATCCAAATCATAAATAAATTGGGGAAGATTAACATTGGAAGGTGAGTGAGTAGTCCACAAGGATTTGAGGGTGGAAAGAATAAACGGAGTGGGTTTCAAAAATAAAAGTTCATGAGGGGTAAAGCCATGACGAGAATGAGGGGTATTACGGGCAAAGTATAAAACTAAATCGAGAACAATAGGCCAATCATACTTTTCAGCAATGCACTTAGAAATCATACTCTTAAGGGTGGAATGAAAGCGTTCCAAACGACCATTGGATTGTGGATGGTAAGGGGAAGTTTTGATACCGGAAATATTGAATCTTTTCTTGAGGTGTGAAAGCGTGACAGAGAGGAAGTTAGAACCTTGGTCTGACAAAATCTGGAGTGGGGCACCAAGTAAAGAAATGACTGAGAGAATAGCTTTAGCAGTTTCTTCGGATGTATAGTTCTTCAGGGGAATGGCGAAGGGGAACCCAGATGAAAGTTCCATGCACGTAAGGATAAATCTCATTTTGCTCTTCGAGAGAGGAAGGGGACCAACAATGTCCACAGCTAGCTTCTCACCACGTTGGGAAATTAACTCAGGTTCAACCATAGCAACTTTAGCACCATTAGACTTAGTGAACTTCAAACACTTCTTACAAGAAGTAACATGAGACTTGATATCAGAAGCCATATTGGGCCAGGTAAAATGCCTGTTGATCAAGGACCTGGTGGTGTTCAAACCACCATGACCGAGACCTTCATGGGCTGCAAGGAGAACCTTGTGTCTCAATTGCTTGGGCACAACAAGAGCATGAAAGACTGAGTTAAGTGTGGATGTCATGCTCATCAGTAAGCCGTCAACAATAAAGAGATGTTTCTCACCTTTCTTGGCACGCTCCCAAAGGGGTGCAAGGGTATCATCACTATGCTGCATTTCCATAAACTTCTCTTTAGTGACACCATCAAAATTCAAAGTTGGAATGGTCAAAGGGACAAGTGAATCACTGGTTTTGCTGCTTGAACTAGGTTCAGCTGCTGCAGGTACAGTTTCAAGTGTAGCTGCAGTATCACCATCAACTGTCTCACTAATACCTTCCAGAGACAAGGGTGTAGCACCTTCAATAGAATGCAAGGTATCAAAGGAGTTTAGGCAGTCAGTCAATGAATAACCTCCTGTGTTGAGGAGTACTGTTCTCATGTCACAGAATGTTGTACTGGAAGAAATATTGTTGTAATACGCCTCACTATATTCGCCATGCAGAAGGCCAGGGAGAACATGTAGCCAGTCATCAGGAGGAACAGCTTTGAGTTTCATTTGGTACTCGAATCTATGTAAGAATACGAAAATGTCCTCACCTTGTTTCAGTTCTCCGACCGACTTAGAGAGTGGTTCAGTCCTCACCAGTGGGACAGTGGGCTGAGGCTGAGTGTGTTTGGACAGGAGTTGGGCAAATAGAAGCATGGTAGGATCAACATCATTGGCCTTGGCCTCTTCTGCCAGTTGTTTGATCTGTTGTAAAGGAGTGGGGTCAGGCTTGGCATGGGGCAGAGTCTGTGGCAATGGATCAAGTTGCTGCACGTGATCTTCTGCCAGGGATGCACTAGATTGAACAACTGTGGAAACTGAGTCAAAAGAGGAAACTGAATTGGAAGAAGCTCCAGGAGGTGATAATGAGGTAAGTGATGAATTGCTGCCCACAGAGGAAGTTTCCTCTGAAGAAGAAAGAGTTTGCTTAAGTCTATCTAGGTCGGTCAGTCATAATGGGGAGAGAAAAATGCCACAATGAATTGAAATAAAAATACCACAATTAACAACGTTGGAACTTGTGAAGACTGAAAATGTTGGCGGAAACTCTCTACGCCGGAACAGATCAGGAACTGCCTGAAGAAAGAGAACAAGTGAATGACTTGAAAGTTGGGCTTGACTCGAAGAAACAGTAGACACAGCAAGTTGAACTGGAACCACTGAAAATTTGAACCAGGAACAGACTGGAACAGAGAATCTGAAGTTACAAAACAGGGAATGCCTGAATAATGGTTTGAAGAAACCAGAAACAAGAAGACATGAGGTTCAACAAGATAGGGAACAGTCAACTGGAACCACTGCTGAACACCAGGTGTGGGACCAGAAATAGAAGATTTCAATGAGTGAGTTCGTCTCCAAGACACCAACTGCTGAGAAGCTGAAGGAGCACTGCTGGCACCAAGTGTGGTAGGATGTCGGGAGACAACTAGGGAGTAGCTGCCACAAGAGTGTCAAGAGCTCACACACACAACCCTATTACAGGCCCTTAGCTAGCTAGCTGCTGCTGTTTAAGGCAGAACAGAAGGTTCACCAGAGAGTTAAGTGTAATTGTTAGACTCATGAACTGACACTGGCAGGTGCACGTGTCCAGCAGGCTAATATATAGTAAACCCACTGAGCAGGCGCAGGAAGTAATGAGGTATTGGTGATGCGGGTTAATTGGAGTGCATGAAATTCGCTAGATAGAAATAATAGATTAATAATGCATGCCGATAAAGTGATAGATGTTCAGGGTTCAAATAGGAGTGGCTAAGGGTGTGGTCCGTCATGTGGGAGGTTCTACCACACCCTTCACGGGTCATCCACCCTCACAGTTCAGTCCATGGGCCGCTACCCGTTGCCCTGCTCTCCACAGATCGCATACCCTCTTCATGGGTCGCTTACCCTTACGCTCTGTTCCAAGGGTCGCTTACCCTTACACTCCATTCCAGGGTCGCCTACCCTTACATTCCCTTCCCGGGTCGCTTACTCTTACACTCTATTCTGAGGGTCGCTTACCCTTACACTCTATTCCAGGGTCGCCTACCCTTACATTCCCTTCCCGGGTCGCTTACTCTTACACTCTATTCTGAGGGTCGCTTACCCTTACACTCTATTCCGAGGGTCGCTTACCCTTACACTCTATTCCAAGGGTCGCTTATTTATTATATTTATTATTATTATTATTATTATTATTATTATTATTATTATACATCTATATATATATATATATATATGCACGTTGGCCCTTGTTCCTATGTCTTCCCTAGTACCTCGCCTACATACCTCTTGACCCTGCTGGGATGCCTTCTGTCCCTCTCTCAGATGAACCACTGGGGCCCTCCTCCCGCTCTCTCGTTCCTGGTCCATCTCTCGCCTCAGCTGGTCTTGTATCGGTGCAGTGGCAGATCCAGGGGGTATCGTTAGGTTTCGGACGAAACACCCTTTTTCAGCTCAATACTTACCTAATTTACAACCACTACTGAACTCCCAAACTGGCACAATGGAACTCCACAGAGAAACAATATCGCGACTTCTCCGCGATCAATTAAACCAAAATTGGGGCGGTCCGTCTATAGTCTATAGCTGAACACGCCCAGTATTTAGCTGGGTTTTCTAATAAACGCACACAACTACCAGCTGACCGTGCATTTGTAAGGCTTCATTGAAGTGTCTTCGGTTGTCAGAGTGTTTGTGTGGTTTGGTTAGTGGAAGTATAAGGGGCTGTATCTGTTGGCCATGTCTCAGAGAAAGTTGACCTCCTTCTTTCACAAGTTAGTGTTAAATTAGATAGCCTCGTTGCAATGTATTAAGTAGTCATGCCAATTTTAGGAAGAGTTCTGGAGCTGGAATTTCTGCAGACTCTTCTTCTGATAATGCTTTATCTACAAAGAGACCTAGAATAGAAGAAGGAGAATTCATTGATCTCCCTGATTCTGCACCTACTTCTCCATGCTTGAGTCTTCATTCCCCTGCCGATACACCAATTTCACCCCCTCATGCTTCTCCTACCTCTTTTTGTGGTGTTCTTTCTCCTCAAACTGCTCCTGTCCCAGGTACTCTTGCGCTAGCACCTGCGGTTTCTAGTACTTCGTTATGTAGTAGCATGAGTGAGCAACTATGTGACGATATTGGGTTGCTTCTACAGTCAACCCCTCAAACCTCTATTAGGTGTTTTTCCTCAACATTAAAGTACTCTATCTTAACTAAACACTTTAAGCCTAATAGCGATTTTAAGTTTCCTAGTAGATACTTAGATGGGTGTCAGAGGTCTTGTCAATTGTCATATTTAGAGAAGAATCCTTGGTTTGTATATAGCAAAGCAGAAGATGGTATATTTTGTCTACCTTGTGTGCTTTTTGCCAATAAGGATAATTTAGGTCAGTTGGTATGCAAGAAATTTAATTATTGGACAGCAAAAACAAGTAAATTTTCCAAGCATATTTCTACCAATTATCACCAGCTGGCAGTCACCCAGGCAGAAGCTTTAAAAAATTCACAGTTCAGACCACAATTAGCTGTTGATAATCTGCTTGTAAATAGTAGATTAAAAGAAATAACTAAAAATCGTTCTATAATTAAACATATTGCAGATACCATTCATTTGTGTGGTACACAAAGTATAGCACTTCGTGGGCATAGAGACGATAGCACAGCTGATCCAAGCAGTAACAAAGGCACCTTTTTGGCCTTACTTCAGTATGCTATACGATCAGGAGACACTGTTCTTGAAAAGCATTTCAAAGAATCCGGATGGAATGCCATTTACACCAGTAAAACTATTCAAAATCAGCTAATTGAAATATTAAGAGATTATTTTAGAGATAATATAATTAGTGAAATAAAAGAAGCCAAGTTTTATTCTGTATTATGTGATGAAGTACGTGACATATCTAATAAAGAGCAGGTTTCCATCGTTTTAAGATTTGTAAATAGTAAATATTGCATAAGAGAAGTTTTTAGACTTTGTAACTACTGAGAGAGTAACTGGTGAAGCTTTGGCTGTTAAGATCAAAGAAACTTTATTGAAGTATGGTTTGGATTTTCAAGATTGTAGAGGACAAGGGTATGATGGAGCCTCTAATATGGCAGCTCAACGTGGTGTGCAAGGCTTGCTATTAGCAGAAAACAGTTTGGCTACCTACGTACACTGTAGTTCACATGTATTGAACTTGTGCATTGTACAGGCTTGTAGTTTACAACCTATTCGAAATATGAACGGTGCTATCACAGAATCTTCTTATTTCTTTAAAAATAGTGCAAAAAGGCAAATGTTTCTTGAACGTGTAATTGATAAACGTACGAAGTTAGTTAGAGTAAAAGATTTGTGTAGAACTCGCTGGATATACCGTTGTCGGAGGAATATAGGTCCCCCCCGGGACATTATAGGGCCTTAGGCTCACATGTCTTACCTAGGACCACATGTCCACTTTGCAATCATGGAGGACTACGATGAAGTGTATGGTTACTTGGCAAATGATACTTACCCTAGCGGTTACAATAAAAACCAGAGGCGCGTTTTGAGAAGGAAATGCTTAAGTCATATTAAGGCTTCTGGCGGGATCCTCTATTACTGAAAACAACGTCTGGGGAAAGAAATTGGAGAGTAGTAGTGAAAACTGTGGCAGAAAAAAAACGTATCTTGGAGGCATGCCACAGTGATCAGCAAGGTAGAATTTATGTAGTGCATACTGATCTAGTGACAGTAATTTTATTTATTTTAAAGGTGCCCTTTCACTATACACAAGCCAATAAAAATGGTGCAAAATCATTAGAAACTGCCAGATTAACTAGCTTGTATAACTTAAATTGTAATAATTGATGCCTCTACACTTTTTTTAAACCACTTTCAAGGGGGGAATGGGGAGGGGGGGGGGTTACGCAGGGGAAGCTTCACCCATACACCCCAACTTTACCTTCTCTCTCCTCTCCCAGTTTATCAGTGTCTTTACAAAATCTTGAAATAATAGGCTAGTTTTAAATTTACATACAAGTCTGTGGTGTTTTTTTACTTTCAGTGATTAATAATACAATCTATATGTCCATGAGCCCTCAATGCTTACTCTCTTAACTTGATCCAAACTATTATCTCTCAGGCAATTTTTTAATTTTTTTTGACTAATTTCATGTCACTAAAACTATTTCCACTATTGCAGTGGTTTTGATCGAGCTAGTTTGATAAACCATAAAATCAGGCACTGATAGACTTATCAGGAGAAGGGGGCTTTGAGAGTTAAAGGTGGAAAGAAGTTGTTAAATATTATTCTTACCCCATTAAAATCAATATTTTTTTTTAGTATCTGGGGAAAATTTTTATGGGCAAAATACTGTCCATATTTTAAACACCTACAAATTGATTACATCTAGTGTGTAATTAAATTATAATGACAATAATTTAAAACTTGCATCTCACAGGTTTGAATTGCAAAAACAACTATAGCTAATAATAGGTTTAACTATTTTCACTTTGACAGTCCCCATGAGCTGGAACACATTTTTAGCCCTTTTAAAACTTTGTATGGATTTAGTTTTGCGTTGGTATCAGGGAAGGAGAAAGGCTATTTGATTGGGCAGGCCATGCATGACATCAGTCTGTTTATGGTAAAGGTCGTCAGCACGAGACTAAGCTGGACAATGATTTCTACACATTTACACAACAAAATAAAATTTAAAATTTCAATTGTAACTTTAACTTGTGCTTTTGTAATAGAATTAAGTTTAAAGATAAGAACTTTAGTATGTTCCTATACAGTTTTGAATGGTCTAAAAAGTAATACTTGAATTTTTAATAGCTGGACATTTTGGCAGAGACAAAACGCATCAGAAGATATCCAGCCGATTTTATTGGCCTATGATGTCGAAAGATGTTCGTGAACTGGTACAATGCTGTGATGTTTGTCAACAAACCAACGATGGGAAGTTTTGCAAGGCAGTTGCTCCTCTACATTCCATTGAAGTAAAACCAAAAGTATGGAAAATGGTAACTTAAGTACAACACTGAAGAGAGCTTAATAAACATTGTATTTGTTTATAACTTTGTATGTCACAGGTAGGTATTGACATAGTCGGTCCACTCCCAGTCACTGCAAGGGGAAACAGATATATAGTTACCTTAGTGGATTATTTTTCAAAATGGCCTGAGGCAGAGCCTTTGCCAAAAAAGTCAGCAAAAGAAGTTGCTCAATTTCTTTACAGGATCATGTGCAGGTATCAAACCTCCTATGTCAATTCATTTAATTTTTACTCAATTTGTACCTCTAGATTTGGAAGTACTGAAGTTATAATTAGTGATCAAGGTCGGGAATTTATTAATGCAGTTACTAAGTATCTGTTCAGTTTGACAGGAACAGAGCATCGAATTTCTTCAGCGTATCATCCACAAACAAACGGTTTAGTGGAGCGATTTAATCAAACTTTACAGAAGTCACTCTTAAAATTGGTAAAAAAAGAGCAAGATGATTGGGATGAATATATTGATGGTGTCTTGTTTGCACTGACACCACACCATTTGAAATAATTTACTGCAGGTATAGTTAATGTTTATATGAAACTTCTCTCTTTATTTATTGTTGTTGCAATCTCAGGAAACCAGTTTTGCCAATCGAACTTGAGCTATTGAGTGACTCTAAGACTGACAGTGGTGAAGAAGCGAATTTGGAGAACTTCATCAGTAGAATGCAAGCTATGAAAAGAAAGATATACGAGAAAGCCCATGAAAATATTCAACTTGCCCAGATTCGTCAAAAGAAAGATTATGACAGAAAATTGAAGAAGAAAAGTGTAAGTATACTATAACAATAATTGTGATTACATTATACTTGTAGTTACATTAAAGTAGGAAAGAAAATTTAGCTTTTTTTTTTTATGGTGGTTTAGTTCTGCAAAGATTCCTGGAGTAAAACTAGCTGCATTGCATCTCTTCTTTGAAGAGTTATATAACAACAAAAAATAAATCGGAGGTTCTGTGAACCACTGCCTCTTGAAATCTAAACGAGATGTTAGATCCAGTGGTGTAGTACCTGTGGAGGAGTCTAACCTGGTTTATCTCTGAACATTGGGGGCTATATTTCAAAGCGGTAGTAACTCTTTGCTTCTGATTGTTTGTATACTGTCTTCTGTTGTAGTAGCCAATAGCTTCCACATTTAAATGAAGCCATAAGTACATTAGAAAAAAAACAGAATTTTTCCTAGCAACCAAAATTCATTAACCAGGCATAAGTTACAAAAGAGTTGTCACAGCATTTTTTAAGAGCTATCTTGCTTTACAATAAGTTTTGACACTGCAGTTGTAATAATTGCAGCTGATTTACACACTGTACTATGATAACTATTTAGTCTTCCTATGCCATGCAATAGTGGTTGATATTTGTAAGTGAAGTGATTAATGTTTTGTATATTTTTTGCATCATTTTTCTGACATAGAATTTGAAGCCAGGAACACTAGCTTTAATGAGAAATACCATAGAGATGGACGAAAAAATGGAAAACTTGAAAAGCGGTATTCTGGACCCTACTCTATTACGGAGTGTTTAGGAAAAGGTATCTAAAAGCTTTCAAATACCAAAACAGGTGAGCATTTTGAACAAGGACTTGTTTTGTGTGAGTACAATTTCTAAAATAATGAGTGTTAAATATGTTAAATGATATTTCTTTTAACTTACCCATCTTCAACTCCACCATTTTTTCTTGAATAATTCAAGGTTGAATTCCATTTTGGCACCGCTGCCTGTCAATATGTGACTTAAATTGCTTCCATTTTCAGTTCAGTGGGTGTTCCTGTTTTATTGCATGTAAGTCCATTCGACTCAACTTGTCAACTTGGATATATGTTATTTGTTTTGTTTTGTTTTTTGTTTTTTCAATATTTTTCTCCTTTGCTTGTTGTTGAGATTTAAGCGCATTCCTAAGTACATTATACCTCTTTCACCCACCCACCCTTTTTTACTATGCTATCTAATTGCAAATACGTGGCTATCATACACTGTTAATAATGAAGCGTTATAATAACACTTTTAAAGTGTAAATCAAGAGTGTTAAATCTTGCAGTGTTATAGTAACACTGAGGCCAGTGTTAATTCTAAGTGTAAACACTGCAGCATTCCAGTAACACTGAAATAAGTGTAATTGTGAAATTTGGTGTAAATGACCACATTAACTGCATGGTTGTACTTTATTAAAATCAAGTTAAATTGTGCAATAAGCTAAATATTTCATACTGTATTTTTATTTAATTTTAGCTAATATACTGATACAGTCATAGAAGTTTATAAACAAGCAGTAAGGGAACTTGCTGCAATAGCTAGCTATCTAAATTCTACAATTGACAGTAACTTTGTTGGCTACTTATTTGTAGCTAAGCTAGGGCAGGAAAAAGAAGAAATCTAGCCATTGCTCCACGCAATGTCTAATTTAATGCATTATTTAAATCCCCGCAGAAGACCGTCTATCTGTACAAACTTTGGCAAAAATTTTCTGTGAGTTTGTTTACTATTTGAGTGCTTACTGAATGCACGGTATGGTTTTTATTGCGATGCGCACAAGCACCCGCTTTTTACCCGAGAGCGAGCGTTTATTAGAATATTCCAGGCCCTCCTGCAGATGGTGTTTCAAGTGCAGATCGCGCCTGGATCTTTCGGAGAAATGGTAAGTTAAAATTTGTGTTTATTATTGGAAACAATAGTGTTTTTGGCTAATGTAAGTGACACATTTGAATAGAGTTAGCCGTTTAAGTTGAGTTTGAGCACGGAAGAGGTAATTTCTTCTTTATGATTAATGAATTTAGCATGTAGCTAGCTAGTTCAGTACTTTTTCCGACTATATCTGAAAGTTATTCAAAAATTATTTACTGCACTCTTTTTATTTATTTTTTTCATATGTAATTTTAGGCTACAAAAAGTGCTGCTGTGAAAATCTAGAGATGCTTTTGGAGACTAACAAAGTAAGAATATTCTGGTTAACACAAAATTATTACAGTTGTTAATTCAGCAGTTGTTTATAAACCATTCCTTTATCCTCAGTTTGCTCTTTTTTCTTCTTTCCCCAAATATTTCTTTTTTCTTCTTTCCCCAAATATTTCCCCCAAATTAAACATGCCACAAGATTAGTTCCTGTTATAGTTTGTGTTCTCATGCTGTCCAGACTATTCAAAAGCATTATCATACTATATAGAGTGATAATAGTAAAAATGTATTTGTAGACAAATACATTTGTTTTGCTTCTTTTTCTATTTCTATTTCTATGTGTGTTTAGAATAGCGTGTTTAGTTGTGTTGTGTGTGTATATGTGACCGTCTATGGGGAAATCGGGCACAACGCGGGAAGCATCATTTTTAATTTTTTTACAGAAATGGGCTCGCCTACGTCTGAAAATATAATCCTCCAAGTTTGAAAGTCCACGCTCTCACCGTTCCCGAGATAATACACTATACATCTCCAAGCAAGCTATAAACTTTTCAATAAAATCAAGATTTTTAGCCTCTTGGTCGCTGCTAAGGCATGGCAGCAATGATTCCGCATTTTACCGCACTCTCCGCATACTATAGGTTTTTACCGCGCGCATTGCGTAGAAACATCACGAGGAGTTATTCTCTCAACAACACTGCCGGTGGAAAAAAGGTTAGTGAGCTTGTCTTTATTGTTCTAAGAGGATAGTTAGTTAGTATCTTGCTATGCTGAAGACTGAGTGGTGATTATTTAGCTAGCTAGTTTCCTATTCTCGTTGTAGTTGTAGGTATCCCTTATAATACTTGTTCTTTTCTTTTTTTCCTCTCTTTCTTTTTAGCTTTGATGATGCTAGTGCTGCAATATGCTATGACAACTGGGGATCTGGTGTTCCTGAAATGTGAAGAAAGGTAATTGTTAACTAGTTAGATTGTCTACTTTTTGTTGCTGTAGTTGCTAGTAACCTTTTTTTTTTTTCCATTTCCTAGATTTCATGGTGCTTGGGCTGCTGCTATCTGTACTAGGTTCTGGTGTTCTTGATTGAAGAAGAGAATAATGGTAAGTCTCTAGGCATGCACTACTGTTATCATTGTACATACACGTACTAATACTAACACTGCATTCACGAAGTAGTACTGCAGACGAAATGCTAACACTGTGCACACATACATAGTGCTAACACTCTGCACGCACGTAATACTATGCACACACATAGTACTAACACTGCATGCACATAGTGCTATTACTGTGCACGCACATAGTGCTAACACTGCACGCACATAGTGCTATTACTGTGCACACACATAGTGCTAACACTGCACGCACAGTGCTATTACTGTGCACACACATAGTGCTAACACCAAACACTGTGCACGCACTAGTACTATTACTGTGCACGCACTAGTACTATTACTGTG
>WLWD01004522.1_pt1 | contig 21412 bp, 16 predicted proteins | sample 6712731 | NCBI WGS metagenome assembly WLWD01 (sample SAMN12718690, study PRJNA576275) | sponge metagenome | isolation source: marine sponge | host: Mycale hentscheli | place: New Zealand: South Island, Marlborough, Capsize Point | collected 2014-11-01
ACACACACACACACACACACACACACACACACACACACATGTCTCTGCCAAAGCAAGGGTCTGCCATCTTTAAATTGGAACATTGGACCAGTAATGCTAATATGCCAGACATTGGGAGAACCTTACCAATAACAAAGTAATACCCTTTCTGACAAAGAAAGCCAGGCAGCATACAGCCCAAGCATGACATAGCCTAGAGATCCCATACTGCTTTCATCAGGTGAACTATGTGCACTCCCCTCAAGACATAGTGGAGGTGAGGGAGAGCTGGCAGGAAATGGCCCTTTTCGATATAAAGGTTGCCATATATGACTTAATGATGTGATGTTTGTAATTCCTCAATAACCAACTTGGTGGCAAACTTGTACAAGAGATCCTCATCTGCTGGCACTGCTCAAAGGCCAGCTGAGGCCACAGATTTCCCTGGTCATACATCTTCTGAGTAGAATGGGCAAGATTCTTCATGTAAAAAGCCTGAACAAGGCTATCCATCCAATCTAGTGCTGAACACCATGCACTGCAGACACTTCAACCGTCGATGTTTATTGTAAGATCTCCTGCCAATCAAACTTCTAGAACTTTCTAACTATTATTATAGCCACTCACATTACTATTTTATGCATTACGTGAGCCCTGAAGCTGTAGAGTATTTAACTCTCACTCAATATTTACTCCGTTGTTCACTTGCTTGCCTTATTTTACATTTTTTGATAGCTTAAGCAGGAGACCTCCCCCACAAACCATTGATCATTGACCAGTAACCACCAGTGTACAATCAAACAGACTTAATGGTGAAATCATATTCTGGTGTGAATTGAGGATGAGTAAATGGTAACAACTACAACAATAACAATAATATTAGAAAAACGAAAATTATAAGGGAGTCAACAATAGAGGCACAACCAACACACTTATTTTTCCCTTTTCTTCTCTGGAGGGCAAGCCGATATCCTGTGCTCACCACTGCAAAGGAAGCAGACTTGCTGGAAATGGTGTGGGATCACAGCACAGGGATGACTGTCATTCCAGGCGAAGCAAGCTGTAACCTTTCGCCTCTTCATCAACATTGGAACTAACCCGGAGGGCCTTACATGGGATTCTGAGTAACACACACACACCAGATGACAACAGGCACCTTATGAAGAGTGCCTGGTCAAGTCTCCCAAACTCTGCATTCTTCTAGTCACAGCATTTGCTGTCAAAAGCACAATTCATACACTCACCACTGTAAGTATATGGCTCACAAATTCATTGCCTTGAGGGTGGGCCTGTACCATTATCCTCGCATAATGACAGAAGGCCTTGGTCCAGCAGAGGATATTTGCCACTGGGCACAACTTTTGGACAGGAACAGTCTTAGTTTCTTCTCCTTCCACCAAATGGTGTGCCTCCCAACTCTCCAAAAACTCCACCATGTCCACAAAGTAGCCTTTCAAACTGTGGCAGGAGATTCTGGCTGGCACTACAGACTGTGTTTCTCCCAACTGGAACTTGGAGGAGAAGGCCTTCTCAACAAGTCCCCCTAGTACTGCAGACTCAGTTGTAGTGGCAGAAATAGTGTACATTATTGGGAGTCGGCCGAGGTCCTTTGACATACTCATATTAAAGTCTCCAAGTCTTTGCCCTTAGAGGATGTGGTATAAACCATCTGTCAACTTAGACACAGACGACCCCCATGCTGGCAGCAGGTATAGCCACATCCAGATAGCAGATATTTAGGTAAGGGTCACTGCACTTACCCAGACTGGGTCATTGTACATACATTAGCCAACTAAAGAGATACACACTGCTCTTGTGAGGGAGAGTGAGAGAGCTATCAGATAGGAGCTGATTTATCCTTTTGTACTGGTCATTTGTGATCAGTGGCTCCTGGTGCAGGCACATTGGAAGTATCGATCAAATGTGGTTGCAATGCTGCCTGGTTATTCAGTCTAATTGGGGGTACCATGCTTGACTCTGTACATGATTTCCTCTCTATGGTGCAGACAGCATCATCTAACCACCATTGGCTGGATCTCAAACTGTATGGTGGCCAATAGTGGTATGACCGTTTCTTTGTCATGCTGGAGGTCTTGTAGTGTCTGCAGAAAATGATTCCAATATGCACATAAACATGAGTGGTTTCCCACTGCCTCAACATTATTAACTATTTAACAGACACAGGTCAATCTGAGAGTGTACGATGGTAATAGCTAAGTTCTAGTTTGCCCAGACTTACACACCAGCCTTCAGACACTTTTAATGTTGTCTACAAAAACCATAAAAACAACCTCACCACACCTACCTGGACAAGTGGGTGTAGTCTCAGCATGGAGGCCAGCTGCTCCATTTGTATCTCACCCAAAGCAGGCAGGTGGGAGGTCCAGAAGGAAGTAGCAACAACCTCTGGTCCTGAAGGTCACCACCATTCTACTATTGACAGGGCAGCAGCATTCTGCTGCTGGTTCTCTTGACCTGGCACCTTCTGGTAGATTTCCCATGAAAGTTTTGTTTGGCATGAGAGGGCACGAGAGTATTCACTTTGTTCTTTCTCAGTGTACTGGCTGAACAACTGTTCCTGCTCTAGCTCTACCTCTCACGTGATGCTGGGCCTACACAGCCCAGCCCAGTATTCCTTTACCACTGCATAGGAGATCCTGCCAATAATTATTCCCACCTAACCTGCGCCTAAGTGGCCATTAAAACAAACCCCTCCCCCCTGGCTTGATCTACTTATATAATAAGAGCTTCCAGTCAGTCTTCACTAACAGTACCATCACTATCTCTTCATGCTGTTTATTATGGACTGTAACTCTAGCTATTGTTGATAAGGGGTGACTAAGCCCTGTGCTTAATTGTGCACTAAAGTATATTAAGCTATAATATAGCTATGTCTTGAGCCTTTGTAGCCAGAACAACAATGCAACAACTGAAAATTGGCAGTCTCAGAAAAAAAAAATTGTTGGTTACATCCTTTATGGTTGTTAGCATTTGCTCTTACCTGCAAGAAAATGTCAATACTTTGGCAATAGCTAGCTGAGTATAAAATACAAAAGTGTTCATCCTTCTGAGTAAAATTGGCTGCAGCTTAGTGTTGTCTTCAAAGTGTTTCTTTTTATTAGTTTTTAGCTATGAATATTGTACATTAAAAAAAAAATTTTTTAATTACACATCCCGCCACTTTTTATCATTTACGGAATGGAGTTCGGAAGTTATTTATTCTCCAGCTAATTACTGCATTGAGCTTCTTCGTGCATACTAGTGCTACACCTCTTTCCAGGGTGAACCGCTAGCTCGCTTCAGACATTCGTCCAGAACACAACCAAGAGTGAATTCGCTCCTCATCATGAGCGCAATGGATTATCTGAAATCTTTGGTTGGACTAGGCCCTCCAATTTGCATGGGATGGTGTAAGGGTAAACCTGTGGATGACGTGTGCTGTCCTAAAGATGGAAAATTTTGCGAAGGGTGAGCCATTATGGTGCTAACGAATTTTATTGTTTTATTATTTATATTAGTTTTCGCTATAGTTACAAAAAATCATGTTTTCCAATAGTAACTGAGGTTTTGTTTTATTTCACATTTCTTACAACTTTCATAGCCCATATCTTGCTGCTATTATATGGTTTTATGGAGCACAGCCTCTGTACCGACTCTCTTGTATCAATATCTACTTCTTCACATTCCTTCTTCAATTTGATTTTCTTTTCTCAGTAGTGTTCTTCAGCTTTGTTACTCACAGACTGCAGTCAGTTAGTGTGTGTACTTCTACTGTCATTATCTAGTTTCTTTTTCTATCTTGCCTAGTGTTGTGTTTATTAAATATTGCATTTGTACAATCAAACTATAGGTATATAGTTGAACTTGAATACACAAACACTATAATATAAATATAATATATATTGTATATGTAATAGTTTAACCATTGATTCAAGGAATTATCATTGTGTACTGATCTCGAGGGTGAAGCCCAAGGAAGAGGGCGGTTATCCAGCGATAATTCCAAGAGTTGCCCTGTGGTTTAAGTACTTTATACTATTGTTACCATTTCAAGTGTAAAAGACCGAATAAAAGAGAAGATTTGTAGTTTTGAGGGGAAAATATTGTCCAGTTAATACAGTGAGGGTCACTCCAAATAACTAACTAAAAGAGTGCATTTCATTCCCATTCCCCTTCAACGAACACAGAGTTGATTTAGGGATGATATCCAGTGAGGTTCACAAGATAAGGCTCATACATAATTCTCTCTTTAGATGGGGATGGATTAGCTAAGGTTTCTGCAGAGAAAGCTTTCTACAAGTAGATAAAAAGTAAAAATGAAATAGATTCTCCTTCGAAGCTAAATGAATATATCACTTTAAACCACAAATATTTGTGCATGATACAAAAGTAATTTTTGTCCACAGGCAATTGGAGGGGAATATATAATACAGTGGACTATTTATAAATTTCAATCCATGGCTGTACCACAGCAACTATGGTATAAAACATATATATATATAATATATTGTAGCTATATAAGTATTGACATAACAAACATGCATACATACGCACATACATGCATATTAGATGTAATGCTGCACCAGCAAAAAAAGAAGCAAGATTAACAGTGATCTCAAGAAGCTGGAGATGTCTGAAAAGAGTAATCTCATGATGATGGACAAGGCCCAAGCAGTGATGGCAGAAAAAATGAAGTGTAAGTTCTTTACAAATAAACATTGTCAGAGCATGTAAGCCATATTTAAAAACAACAACAACAACAAAAAACAAAAGCAATTTGGCCTGTGGATTGTGCAATAACATTTACTATGCAAATTCACATAGAGACTTAAGAACTACTTGTTACAATCACAGTAGAAGGATTCATGGGTATAAGCTTGAAACAAAGTAAACAGAGAAGTTCTCAATTTTTTAATGAGCTTTGTCTATTGGATATGTTTGTGCAGTGGTGGATGAGTACAAAAAAAGGCAATGGAGCAGGTGTGTTGTACAGTATAATAATGACCACATGAAGAAATGGGAAGTCATGACAATGCAGCAACGGCATCAAACCGAGCAATATTACAGAGAAGAAGATGCTAAACGCAGTGAGCACAGGAGGAGAATGGAATTTGAAGAATTAAGACAAGAATAATTTATTAATTTAATGCCAAAAGTTATGGGGGGGGGGGGGAGGATAGGGAGCACCACTTCCTATGTTACTGTTTAATCAGCTCAAGTTCATATAATATAATAGTCATTTCGTCTTAATTTCTCTTGTATGAATGAAAGTACCTGTAAAATGCATCTTTACAAAGGCAGGCTTCAGGCTCGCCGCCAACCCCACCCTAAATCATCTTCTTACAGTTCATTTATCTTTGGCACTTACCAGGGCAACCCTTTACCAAAGCAGCATGATTTGGTAAAGGGTTTCACTGGCGGAGTGGAGTTATTCACCGTTGGTTGAAGTTTTTTTCGCTGCACAGAAAGTAGTATGGCTAAGAAGAAATGGAGGAAGTGTTCAAGAAGCATTTTCATCGAGTTTATTAGTCAAAATGTTCTACATTTTGTGGGGGCTTAAACTTTTTATTGAAAAGAATCAAGTCATGGATTGTTTACCTCCTAATGCAAAGGTGGTTGAGACATTTTTGCAAGAAGTTTTAGGTTAACATGATTCCGTGAAGAGTCACCTGAAATAATACATCTGCTTGCTTGAAGTAGATTACCAAGATCTCATTATTATAAACATTCCTTCATTTTTAGATCTGTTCAAGAGGTTGAAATTGCCTGTGTTAATTAGCATATCTGAACCAGGGGCACCCAAGTTGATAGATAAGATCAAACAAATATAATACTGGAAGCTTGTGGCAACATTATGGTGGCTGTTTTTCAAGAACTTTCAGTGAAGTTAAACTCTATGAATTTATGTGTTAATTTCCCTGATCATTTTTACCTTTCATTATTGACCCAATCAGAATCAACAGATGTTGTGCAAGCTTCTTGCCATTCCAGATTACCAGAAAACATTTCTTGCCTGACTATCATAGTTCGTCATCAAAAACATCGTGCAATTCTTTTTCTTCAAGTGTCTTTCCTTACCAGATAATAATTCACAAACTAAAGCCTCTTCTTCACCTTGTATCCATCAATCCAGTAATTTAACGTCGATGTCTTCTTGTGTGTTTTCTGTGAGTTCATCCATCCAGCAATCCTCATCGCCCGGAGACTCCGCAGTGTCCTTCGATCAATCTGTGTACCGTGTTTGGCTGCTGGTTGCAGTACCCTGCAGTGTACTGGTTTCGTAATGAGAGTGACTATAGTTTAGACATGGAGAAGTTGACACAATACATCATCACTTCTGAGATTGAGATAGATTTTCCAACCAGTAGTTGTGGTGGTAATGTCAGTGACAAGAATATGTTAGCATGATTACACAAAAGAAATTTTTTAGTTACCTTCTTGGAAGATATAGTGAGGCATGAGGCAAACTATTTACAGTTATGGTCCATGGGTATAATGTATATTGCATGTATGAGAAGGTCATAGCTAGCACTTGTTCTATCTGCAATCCCGTATTTGTATATTTTCAATATGGTTGTATAGGTATGGATATTATAAGTTTTTTTAAGGGAAAAGAATTGAAGTAGAAATTCTAATTGGAAACGTGAAATTCTATTTCTATATTGTAGCTAATAGCCACCGTATTTAGTTTTTCTTGTTACAAATTCTTTAAACTTCTGTTACTTAGTTTCAGAGATATATTATATTGTGCTATAAAATCTCTCTCATGTGCTATATGCTTTCACTGTCCCTGAATGTCTCCTGCATGAGAAAGTTAAAGAAGGAGTAACATTGGAACAATTCATATCAGACTGGTTCACAGAACTATGCCTGCATGCTAGTAAGAGGTCGTCTGAACTTTTAATGGAAAAGAAACCAGCCATCATGACTTCAGTCATATTGTAGCACATAGCTAGCTAGCTAGCCGTTTATATTTGTACCTCCAGTATAGCGCAATCACTTGATCTTCTTTATTCGAAATACATTTACTTTAGAGATACATTGATGATATTTCATCTTGTAGGGCCACATCAACAAAGTTCTTACAAATTTAAAAATTAACGTTGATACAGAAACGAAAATGATAGCTAGTGAGCAGATTAATGTTCAGATTTAAAGACGAATAAATTTAACACCTCCAAGCACATACAATAAGCTCACAGGCAGGTTCAGTTACTAACATTCAAGTATTTTATCTGGAAGTGTTTAGCAATCAGTGCAAGGTTATGTATGCCACACAGTAGATCACCAATAACCAAAACATGAGAACGATTTCTCAGTTAATGACTATAAAAGGAAGTAGCTAATGAAAAGCAAAACAAAATCAGTGAGGAAAAGTATGTATTAGTTTCTGCCGTATTAAGAGAATTGGGGAAAAATTGAACGAGCTGGCCACTAAAAACACTAGTCATTTGCAAGATGCCAAATAGCTACTCTGGGAAAATATAATGAGAGTGAAACTTAAAAGTATAGAATTTCATTAATTTTGCTCCTACTGAGTTTCTCCTTTATAAATGAACCTTTGTTTCCTAATGCTTAAATTTACTGTTCTAATGTCCATTAGGTTTCCATCGGTGCCTTGAACTGGTGAGCAACATGTACCAGTAAACAGCACATGGTTCTCAAGACTTAGCTCTAATGTCTGTAACTCCTACCCTGTAAGAGGGTTGAATGCTAGGTGTCATCCTAGATCCAGATAACGCTGCCACCATAGTGAATCTATTCTGGTAGCTGTGATCTAATCTCTCCTGTTCTAACTTAGCTACTTCTTCACGCCGACCTTCAAAAGGAATAGGTGTGCCACCCACCAGTGAAACATAATAATATACATAACTGCTCATGCTCAGTCACAAACATTGTCACATGTTTGACTAAAAGTATTCAATGCTATATGGATAAAGGATGTGAGTCAGCGTTGATGTTCCTCAGTCACACCTGCTGTGGTCTTCCCCTATTCTTTATTGTGGGTATAAAATCCCACATATTGGTAACAGCTGCATGATGCTAAAGCAATTTGGGTCTGATACAGAGCTTTACCTGTACAAGTAACAAAGGGAAGAAGGTCTTAGTGATTTTATGGTTTTGATGAAAATCCTAGAATTGCAAATTCATAATGAACTTGGCAAATCCCTCAGCACTATTTAACGCACATGATGAAGCCATTCTGAATTAGGTGTGGCATTAATTAGAACTATGCTGAGCATCAGCCTTGACTGTAAGGAACTTCCAGAAACTGTTTACAGTCAGTCAGTAGCTACAAAAAGATAAGAAACTTTGTGTAGTATTTTTTTTACTTACCTGTTAGCTAGGGCTATCTACTGATTAGTTGATTCAGTTTGTAAGAAAACAGTACTGAGAAAACTGTAGTAAGAAAACATGTTATCAATAAGCCATCCCATTATTTCCACGTAGTACAGCATCAATAAAGCAGGTATAGAAAACAAATGTTGCAGTAGTATATTTGTAGAATTCAGTATGAGATGTAGAGTTTACAAAACACTGTGCAATAGCTACTTCTCTAGAAGTTTTAGATAGCCCTAGCATACTGAGCATGTGCATGAGTGTAATGGACGCTATAGCTATATCTATTGATTAATACTTTCTGTGCTTTTTGTGATTACAGTTTATGCTAATTACCCTTCAAATTGGACTAACTTGTGAGGATTTAGTAATGTCTGTGGTTTATTATCTTTATCAATCACCCTTCTTAAATTATTTGCAAATCATTACTTATTCTTTTGTGCTGGTGTATGCGTGTGCTGTTAGCTAATACAGTTTTAATCAATACATAAAATAATTTAATAGTGAACTGGGTATCCTTAGGTAGACCTCTCCATAGCTACTTCACTTTGCTCTTCTAACTTGCATGAATAACTCATATTATTTAAAAAAAAATGTCATAATGTAAAATTAGTAACCCCAGCCTCTTTAGTTTCTGCATTAGCTTTTTTAAAATTTATTTATTTTTACTTAAGTTAGCTATGAGTGTTGTGTTCTCAGAGTTATTGGCTGGTGTGTATCTTTCCATATTGTCTAGTCATCTCAGAAGGGGCATTCCCACTATATGTGAATGCATCATGTAAAAAATTGACCACTCGTGATAGTAGGGTAGCTTTTCTGATATTTTGGTTTAGTTTGATACACACTCATATACAACATTTGATGCTAAATCTGACTGGTTCTCCAAATAATTTTATTAAAAATAAATTTCTAGCTATCACAGATAGCTAAAAAAAAATGCTTTTAAGGTGAACATCATAACAAATATCATAACTATTGTGGGGGGGAGGGGTGGTGGTGGCTAATTTGGTGGTGCTTGTGCAGTACAGTGTGAAATAACAACCATGAAATATCATGAGTTACATTTTCACGGGTCATGTACCTAACCTAAAGGTATTATTGTGAACATATCAAGGGTGGAATATTATATATATATATATATATATATATATATACATCAGTCCTGAATTTCTGCTTCAAACACATAAAAAAATAAACTCTTACAATGAGTGTGTGCATAAATCTAAGTGACGTTACAGCTATAACTATTGATAAATACTTTACTCGATGTAAAAATCTCTAATTTACTAAAATATTGGTCATGACTATTATGTTCTCGGAGTTCCTGGTTGGTGGGTATCTTCCCATTTTATCTGGTCATTTCAGAGTGGGCATTCCCACTGTATATTTGTGAATACATCATGTAAACATTGAGCACTCATGACTGTAGGATATTTCTGACATTTTGGCTTAGTTTGACTCGGCAATTGATGCTCAAACGTCCAACTGATTGTTCAAATAATTTTAGTCACAGATCAAATAAAAATTAGCCAATGCATTATAAATCTAATAACAAATAATGCAAACTATCGTCATGAGGTAGCTAGTTGCATTATTTACTTCATGTGTTCCGTAATGGCATGTTTCAAGTCTGAAAGTTCTCTTATATACTTTCCCCACAACAGTATCATTTTTACTCCGTGAGTCAGGAGTAATTTAATTCATCACAAATTTGTGATACTACGTAACATAGTCTCATGCTTGCTAATCAGCAGTTATTATAAGCATTTCCTTTGTGTAATGTTTAAAAACCATTATCTCAACATCCCTAATTGTCATAATGCTTTTACATTGGCTATTCACTGTACAATACATGTAGCTAAACAGTACAAAAATTTATTAACGATAGCATTTAAAATACAACAGATGATAAAGTATATGACACACAACTAAATTGTAAAATAAGTTTTTAAAGTTTTGAGCTACAATGTCTTTTAGCTATTGTACATGCACAGTGTTTAAATATCATTATTGTACATAAATCCTCAAATCAGTAATGGCAATATCTTCATTATCTCTGTTTTCATCTCTGCACACACGCAATTCAATATCAGCTGTAGAAGGTGCAGACAATGTCTTCAAAAAAGGATTCCCTCTGCCACATATGGGAGTATCCCAAAGAAGACCACCACAATAATTGTTTTCATTGCACGTACCATCACATATCCAATCATCACCAATAAAGGAAGGTTTATTACCACATGTACACATTCCAGCAACTAATGACCACACATGACTAGCACCACTTCGTATACTGATGCCATCCAGATAATCAGCATCAAGATTATCACTTTGAAGCATTCCAGTTTTAAACAAACCATCTAAAGTTTTTATTCCGTATCCTGTAATTGTCCCACCACCTTAGAATATGAAATACTGAATGTATTGTACAGAACTGGAGTACATCCTTTTCTATATTCACTTTTAATACAAGTTTTAGTTCCTTGTACCATTTGAGATCTCAATCCAGGAGGACAGTTATAGAGGTCTAGATCTGCGACTCTCATCCACCCTCCAGTGATATTGTCACAAGTCATGTCCATGTCACAGTACACTCTGGTCAATTCTCCGGTAGAAGATGGCAGAGTATAGTAGCCAGATGATGCATTGAGGTTCTTCAGAGCTGCACAAGAGGCAATGTTGGAATTTATAAGTAGCTCTGCTCTAGCACTGTTGGAATACAAACGAGAAATAGTTGTTAATAATTGCAGGTACTGCTGTGAAATATTCTCAGAATGTGAAATTGCTTGCAGTAGAAAATTTGAGGACTCCTCTTCAACAAGATTTGAAAAATTGGTTACTTGTAGAAGAAAACTGCTCGAGGACCTGACAGCAGTAGCATTTAAATGTTGAATGTTGTCATCAAGAAACTTAAGCTGTTTCTCAATGCTGGAATTTAAAGCTGCCATATCATAACTTACTTGCTTATTAGTTCTTACGAATGTGACAACTAACAATACAACAATTATTGACACAGCAGCATTAGCAACCAGTGAAAGAACGAGGGCTGCATTCAGCCTCTTTTTAAATTTTTTGCCTTCTATATCCAAATTATTTTCATTGTTTCTTTTGCTCTGAGTAGTTATGTTGGCATTCTCCTTAGCATAAGTTGCTTGTAATGTGTTGGATCCTTCGCATGTTTCATTTACAACAGCATACGTGCTAGAATCCATACTTTCCTCTCGTGAGGTGCATTTTTTTTTCTTTTTGCTCAAATCGACAGTAGCGTACAAATCACTACCACTAGCAGGATTAAGTTTCGCACTCATACTGACTGACAGGACTTGACATCAGTCCACCGCTATTATATTTTGTGGTGAATAACATGTTTTGCTCTGAGTGTTTATTTAGTTTGTATCCGGTTTCCGACAGGACCCTAGCCAGCAATTCGGAATGGGGGTTCGGTATTTTGAAGACTCAAAAAAGCTCACCGACTTTTGTCTCTTTCGTTGAGTTAGTTGTTTTATGATACAAAAACAATAACGCAACAAAGATATTAAGTTGTCCCTATGTCGTCTATTTCAAAAAGTGAGTCATTAAACAATGTCGATAATCGAGCGAACTATAGAGGTAAACTGTAGTCTCGCGTGGCCAAACCCCCCCCCCTTTTTTCCCTCCTAATATCCGCTCGCGCGGGGGAGGGAAAGAGGTGGTTTGAGGCCGCAACCGCCCAGTAGCTTTTTGATCATCATGCCACGGTAGTTTAAAAAATAACAGACCATCCTCCTATTATTTTGTTACTGTTTTTTATTACATGTGAGCTAATTAGCTATAGGTGATAGCTTCACCAAATACCTGAGAATTTTGTGGGTTTTTTGTTTGTGTGTGGCTAGATTGGGTTGCTATTTGATCTATTTTTCCCCATTTTGGCAAGTGTTGGCTCGTTATTGTAGATTAGAAGTGATGGTGGTCCGCGAGAGAGAACTTAAATCTTAAAATCCAGCAACAGAGTTTGAATGCTCAGCCGAAACCCCCTCTAAACAAACTTGTTGACAAGTAGAAGTGAAGGGAATAAGAAAGAAGAAGATCCCAAAAGTACACTGTTGCAGTATTATCTATAGAAGTGCGAGGAGAAAAAAAACATTTAAAAAAATTACAAAATCATGTTCAATTGAAACAATTTTATTTCATTGGCAACTAATTAACCACCAAAATGTAAACTGCAAAATTACCTGCACAGTGTTGGAGTATTGGATTAATTTTAGCTGTAGTTGTAATAAAATTAACTCAAAATGTAAATGCATATGTTTAGGTCAATGGAATAAATCTTCTGCAAATTCCAGCACGGGATGCTTATGCATATGGAAGAAGTGTTTTAGAAGCACTCTTCAACAAGGAAGACCTCTCAAAATCAGTTGTGGTGCAGTCCTCAAAGAGTAAAAAACCACCTCTTGACAAAGAGAAAGTGGAACTGATGTTTGGTAAGTGGAGCGCCTATACCATGCCTGTATTATAATTATTTATTTTAATATTTAGATTGCATTCGCACAGGTATCCTGACTATCATCATTCAAAGATGATGACTACGTTAGGACAGAAATGCCGAGATTGTGGCCGAGACAAACAAGCTGAACTTTGAGGAAAAACAAATCAAAGATGTGAAATATTGACCAAATTTGTTAAAATAAATACATGTACTGGGCAAATACTTCAATTGTGGGATCTTGCATGACCCTGCGGGGTCATCAATTTTTTGGTAAAGAATAGGTTTTTTCATGATCCTTTATGGATTATTCATAAAAATCAGGATCTTGCATGAGGTTTAGAGATCATAGATTACCATTGGCCAGCAGGATCTTGCACGATCTCTATCAACCATGCACTATTAAAACTGAAGATCTTGCATGACTTTCTAGGGTCACTAAGTTCAGAATCTTGGATTGTCATTAGATATCATAAATAATCCATACACAAGATCCTGCATGATCACATAATTAAATGTTTGTAAGATAATGTATGATCCTATAGGAAGGATCATTCAGGGAAAGGTTCCAAATCCTTACATGATCTTGCATGTAAAGCCATGCATGATCAAGTAAGATACACTTGCATGATCTTGCAAGATTTTTTTACCCATTGCCCTATATAACTCACTAAAAAAAGACAACCAATTGCTGCAGGAGCATCACAATGCTTTGCTTGACATGATGAGAGAAAGAAATTGGAGCAGGATTATGAAGAAGATATGATTCCTTCTGTGGGAGCTCTTGCAAGGCATTGGAAAATATCCTGCTGGGTCTTGAACATATGGAAGCAAGCTGACTCGAACCCACCACAGTCCGATGCTGACACTCTTGTGATGGACTGGGATAGTGAAGACCATGTCAGTGATGTCAGAATCAGAGTAGCACTCCTACAAAAGGGATGTGGGTGCAAAACTGGATGCCTCAATTATCGCTACAAGTATAAGAAAAACAAAAGTAATTGTGGTCCTGGATGTAAATGTCAAGGCTGTTTTAATCTACTTACCTCAAACACTTGTCAACCATCATCTTCTGGTAACACATCAACAATTGCTGAGATGACAATTGAAGATCACAGTGGATTTGAGAGTGGAAATGAAAGTGGAGATGATATGCCAGAGTGTGGAGATGATCTGCCAGAAAACGGTAGCAATACGGACGATGAGGGCACTTCTGATCTAGATTATGAAGTTAACGAACTGATGTACAATGTTTTTGGGGACTATGATATGGTGATGAAAGGGGGAATTTAAAGCTGCCATGTCATAAATAACTTTCTCATTAGTTCTTACGAATATCACAACTAACAATACAACAATTATTGAAACAGCAGCATTAGCAACCAGTGAAAGAATGAGGGCTGTATTCAGCCTCTTTTTAAATTTTTTGCCTTCTATATCAAAACCATTTATTGTTTCTTTGGCTCTGAGTAGTTGTGTTGTCATTCTCCTTACCATAAGTTGCTTGTAGTGTGTTGGATCCTTTGCATTTTTCATTCACAACAGCATACATGCTAGAATCCATACTTTCCTCTTGGTGATGTGCATTCTTTTTCTTCTTGCTTAAATAGACAGTAGCATACAAATCACTTCCACTGGCAGGATTAAGTTTCGCACTCATGCTAACTGACTCAGACTAGGCATTAGTCCACTGCTATTTATTTGGTGGTGTATAACCTGTTTTTGCTCTGAGTGTTTACTTAATCTGTATCCTATTTATATAATTCAAATAACCTTATCTTAATGTGATGTATCCCTTTTATATAATACAAACAATCTTATCTCATGATGTGAGCATACCACTGGTGTCCTAAAGTTACCTGTAAACAGCTTAGTATAGCAGCAACTTCCACCAACATGTAGACTCAGAGGTAACTGAGGAATGTGACACTTTATATGTACATGGGAACTTGCACACATATATCACCATGTAGTGTACAAATAATTTGTAATTACTTGATCTGTAATTATAGCATGAAACTTTGTCAGTAGCTACTCATACATAGCTAGGTAGCATCAACACCTCACCTCACCTCTTCCACCAGCACCCAATCTAGCCAACAAACAAACAAAAAACCCACAAAATTCCAGGATATTTGGTGAAGCTATACACCTATACTAATTAGCTAACATGTAATAAAAAAACAGTAACAAAATAATAGGAGGATGGTCTGTTATTTTTTAAACTACTGGCATGATGATCAAAAAGCTATTATTTAGCTATATCACCCTATAAAATATAGCCAGCTGCAACAAGAATTTTTTTTATTTAGGAGTCCTTAGCTACCACAATAAAATTAAAAAAGACTATCCCTCTAATCTTTTTTCTTATAATTTTATTGTTGGATACTGAAATAATAGCTACAAATTATTAAGAAGAAAAAACAAACAAACCGGAAGGTGAAAGTGAGGTGCATTCTATGACTTCAATTTAGTATTGTGCGATTTTCATTACCCTGGCCAATCAAAGCTGAGAAATGCTTTGAACTAAATAGAGTGAGGGTCACTTAGGGTGTAATCTCAAGCTATTAGCAGCCATTATGAAAAGCTAACACTTGACCTAATGGTTGTCTAAAACCACTCTAGAATAGAGTTTAAGTTAGTTAAACAAGGTTAACAGAGGGAGCTAGGCTGGTTAGTGTTCGCAAGGCTGAGGGGCAGGCAGCTGCCACCCCCTCGGCAGAGTCACGCAAGCGCCTGAATTGGCGGCTCATTGGCACCATGATGAATACTAGCAGTGAATGCGCATGCCAGAGACAAACGTTGTGTCTTCGGCCCTCTCAACGCTAGTCACAAGGGACAGCCTAAGACTCACAGCCATGTAACGTACTGAGAAATCTTCAAATGATCCAGCCATCAGCCCCAGCAGCCACCAAATATCAAAACAAAAAAAACCCTCAATCTTTTGTTTTCTAGATGGTTAACCTCACACTCATCCTTTTCAATCCTATTGATGTGACTAGCCATGCTGGAGGGCTGAGCCTCGAGCACCCCATAGCTTAAGCATGAAGGGAGCCCTCCGGCTTACCCCATAATTGCCAAGGGTAAGTTTGTAACCACGTGACATGCATATGCTCAACCCTAGCGCATGCACTTAGCCTCACCAGCCTGGCTTGCTCCCAAATATGTAGTAGTTAGTATAATCAGGACACCAGTCCATCATCGGGATGGGATTAGCGACCAAAGTTAATTATAGCATACCTGTTAGCTTTTCATAATGGCAACTAATAGCTTACCTAAAGTGGCCCTCACTTTATCTAGTTCACAGCAATTCTCAGCATAAAGAGTGAAAGTTAACATCAAATGTATATTCAGAAAAATATTGCAGAAATAATTGGCTAACATTCTCCACCTTTATTCAGTAAATCAAAATCATTTCCGAAACAATATCTAGCTATATCAATTTCAGCATCATTGATAATAGTTTGCAACCATACTCACACAAACTGGTCTGTTTGTCATTAGGAATGATAATTGAAGGGGAAAGTACAAACTGAGTGGTGAACTTTAAAACAAGTGAAGGTACATGGAACAATGTCAATTAATTCACAAATGACATTATGAATATCATTAATCTTAAAGGGGGTACTCAACTAAACCCACCTTACCCCTCCCCCCAGTGGATGGAGGGAGTAGTGATGGGGAGGAAGTGGTAGATAGAGGGAGTGGTCAATGGTGTATTACTAGACTTTGGAGCTAAGATTTTTAATGTACAGAGTCTAAAATTTGGAATCCTGGACCACAGGATATAGTAAGGTATATGCTAAACATTTTGTACTCAATTCAAAAGCTTTCTTCATACCTTCAGAAACAAAAAACGTTATCTCCCGATCATCTTTCAAGGCAGCATTTAGTAGCCTGTACCATTCTTTCAAACACACCACCCCACTGTGGGGGCAATATTGAACACCCACTGACACCTCATAGATGACAAGTACTGCTGAACAATCTCACTTTAAGGACACTTGTCATGAACTTAGCAGCTGCCTCGAATGTGCTCTCATTATCAGACAGAAACTTGCGGGGGAAGGCTACGCCTGGCTGCAAGTCACTTCAGACATCTTAGAAAAGCATTTCATCAGTAGTTATTATGTTAAAAACAATGTTCAAATGGACAGCCCTTGTGACGAGGCATGTAAACAAACAAATCTAGATCTTTCCACTTCCTGTGTCCTTCACATGGTGGGCCAGCAAAGTCTACTCTGGTATAAGTGAAAGGTGGGCTATCCTTGAGCCCACATGGAGGCAGTAATTGGTTTAAAAATTGGTTCGATGTCTTTCTTCTCCATAACATAGTAAGCTATGTTGTATTTAACTGGTGGTGTGTATGCCACAGTTGGATTAGTCATGCTCAAATTTCTGATAATAAACTTTCTAGTTGACAATATTGCCATTGCAGTGAGAGCCATGACATTAATTTCTTCTGGAATAATGCTTCTAATTTCTCCTAAATGAGAAAATTCGGTCACAAAGCATTGTGAATGAATGAATTAATACCAATTCCTTGAACTAACCATTTTCTGATGCAGTGAGCTTCATCTATTATGAAACCAATAATGTTTTCATAACATCATATTTCACAATTTAAGAATACCTAATGCCTCTGGTGATGCAGAGAGAACCTGATATGCTCCTCTTTTAATTTCTTTCTTGGTAAAAGCCGATTCATCTGCTAGACAAGCAGTTTAAATGCCCTTTAATTTGATGCTTGCCACTTGATCTTGCATGAGAGTGACCAGAGGTGATACAACCAAGACTATGCTGTATCATCAATTCTTGCATTTTTACAAAATCAAGATGTCTTTATTTCTTTACCTTTATTTCTTTTTCTTACTGCTTGATGCAAAGCATGTATCCACGTTTCAGCGCAACCACATGCACTAATGCTTTAAAATCCATCTACACCAGAAGCATTTCGAAGTGATGATAAAGCAGTTTTTATACGCGTACTTAATTTTACGTCACCGAAAGCCACACCTCTACATAAGCAATACACAGAAAGTATGGTTCCTTTTGAATCCAGGGGGATAACACGAAACGATGTACAAGCTTCTACCAGACCCTCTTTTCCTCCCCTCGCGAGCGGATAACAAAAGGGAAAGGGGTCGTCCACGCGAGACTGACGCTAGTAGACAATCCGGTCGAACGTACTTACGCAGGCATAAATGTTCATATCCCGCAAATTCATTTCACTTAGAGAAACTCCAACTCTTATATGTATTGCATGTCCCACACAGCCAGGTAAATTGTATCCTACAGAGTAAGCCCAGTCTGGGGTGGGAACACAGTAACCTATGAATTAATCACCTCCCAAAGCAGAAAAAGAGTTAGATGGAATCTGCACTAAAACTAAATTGTGTACTTTAAGCTGCAGCAGTAAATAGGGAAGTCAATTTATGACTTTGTTGGAGGATGCTATTTTTGTAGAGACGTAAGAAGAGAACATATATATATATTATATATACATTTATTCCATCCGAGATATCTTCACAATGATATCTGTTGGTACATGACCTGTGAAAAAACTCACGATATTTCACGTTGTTATTTCACGCTGTACAGAGCAAGCTCATTACCCTTATAGCAACCAGCCAAACTTGTCAATTTTCTTGGTTTTTACAGCAACCTTCCTCTCCTGTAGCCTACTCAACCTGGTTAGAGCAGCTGCTAAAATATCAGCTGGGGTTGTGTGTAACCCCTACAACCAACTTTACGCTGTGAGTTACTGGTCCTCTAGTACTAACTACAGTAGTGAAGATATTTAGTGTGGAATAAACCACTTATTACACTTGTCAGAGTGATATGGCTAGATATTTCACTCTCAGGCTTTATTTTCACTCGCCTCTGGCTCGTGAAAATAAATTAGCCTGCTAGTGAAATTGTGGGCGGAGGATCAGAGAAAGAGAAGAAATAAAGAGAGAAGATAAAGAACAGAGACAGTGTGTGTGTGTCATTATAAGATTTAAATATTATTAGCAGTGCATGCATTATTAGTGTTTATTTTGTGCCCCGGATGTTCCGTTGACCCTCATTCATCATACTTCCCTTGCCCATGCGGGTCTTGAGCTACATAAACTCAAACCCGCCTGCGTATCATCAGTTCCTACTCCGTACACCACATTAGATTTAGTTAGTCCAAACCGAATTTAGACTTTGGGGAGGGCTAGCGAATCGGTAGGAACTCTGGTGGCAGCGGTCATCAGAGTCTCTAAGAAATCGTAGTTGGAGGCCTGGTGGCTTACCTTGTCCGTTCCCTAGTAGCCGGAACCCTGCCCACCTACAACTGGTGGCGTCGTTGGACAGAGAACTTCTAGTATTCGCCTATTCCTTCAGAGGCCGTCGACCGGCGTCCCCACAGAAATATTTCGCCATATCACACTCTGACTCATGTAATTAGTACTATATATATATAATACTTATTACATGAGCCAGAATGTGATATGGCGAAATATTTCACTTAGTACTATATATATATAATACTTATTACATGAGTCAGAGTGTGATATGGCGAAATATTTCACGAGCAGGCTAATTTATTTTCACGAGCCAGAGGTGAGTGAAAATAAAGCCTGAGAGTGAAATATCTTGCCATAACACTGACAAGTGTAATAAGTGGTTTATTCCACACTAGATATCTTCACTACAGTAGTTAGTACTAGAGGAAGGGTAACTCACAGCCTAAAGTTGGTTGTAGGGGCTACCCACACCCTCAGCTGATGTTTTAGCAGCTGCTCTAACCCTGTTGAGCAGGGTAAAGAGCAGGGAACACCAGAGGAAGGTAGCTGTAAAACCGAAAGTTTGGCCGCTTGCTATAACTACAAGGGTAATGAGCTTGTGCTGTATAGCTTGAAATATTTTAGTGTATATGGCTGTGCCTTATGGTCTCTCCTAATTAGTTAATTCTTGTTATTTATTGTCTCCCTCACATTCCAACTCCTCCTACCTTTATGGTAAGTTTACATTTGCTCCTAGTTATTTGAATGATTAAATACAAGGTTTTATTAATGAATTACAATATAAAGGTCACTTTTCTATAGCTAAGACCAATTCTGAGAATAGCTAGATAATCAAGAAATGAGCTAGTATAGTTTATACCTAGCTTCAACTACAGTGGAATGAATTCGCTGCACTTACAGTAGCTAATCATAGTCCACCACAAATCATGGGTATAAGAAAGGCAGAGAAGCAGAAAAACTCAAAGGTCAAGAAAAATAGAAGCAGGTGTGCAAAGGCTGACTGATTTAACTACTTCAAAGAAGTAAAAGAAAATACATTGAAAGGACAGAGATACTGAGGACCAGGAGCAGACAAATGAGGAGAAGGGAATCCATGGATTGAAGAGATGAACAAGAGTAACTGAGATGGCTTTGGAAGAAAGTGAGCAGAAAAGGAAAATTTAGTAAAAATTAATACATCAACTGCCATGGTGTGTCAGGGTACTTGCTTGTACATATATTTATTGTGCATAATGATGTTTTCTCCAATAGTAATTCTGCATCACACAAGCCTTCAATATTTTCCCTTATGGAAGCAGCTGAAATTTTTGAAGTATTGTGGGGTTTTATCTCTGAATGAGTATCATAATGCTTTCTTGGACAATGTTTGATGTGATTCACAGAGGATAGAATGATTCCTCTCATACACATGTGTCAGCAACTTAATTAGGTATTTTCCTTTCACCTCTTACACCAGAAAAGAAATCATTGTCACCCCAGCTACTCTTACTGATGAATGATGCATTTCTAACCCTGCTTTGCACACTGCTTTGTATTTTGTATGCACCTACAGTAGACATTCTCCCACATTTGACCTTAACAATAGAGGTTTGCAGTCTGATTTTTATCATCACACCTACATTCAAGTCATAATCACTATGCTGAAATGGTCACTTTTACCATACAGTGAATCAGTTAAGATATTTCAAAGGTGAGAATTTAAATAGCATTGTCTGACAGCACTGCAATTCATCAAGACTAGTTAAATTATAATAATTATGAACTTTGCAATTTGTTGAAATATTATAAAATATACACATGTACATAATTTTCATTTGTCACAACTTCAAAAAAGAATAATTATTAAACTACTAAAAATTAAAATAATAACTAATGGTAATGCAGCTAACAATAGTAATATATAAGTTTCAAGTTTAGTCTACTTAGTTATTGTAGTTATTATTACGGTCTTCATCAATTTTATCATAATTTATAACTTTAATTTTTAAATGCTTAACCTTTGTTAAGTAACACAGAGAAATTACAATTATTACAACAATTATAGTTGTAACTACGAATAAAACAAGAATAACTACTCCTGCTTGGCCACCACTGCTTAATCCATGATGTTTATTAATTCCTGCCGCACACTGTGTGTTAAAATTCTTCATTTTGTCTTTAAATTTAGCATGAGTATCGAATGAACAGGCTGACTCATTTCCAAATGGGACATATGTCTTTACATAAGGATTAAACACTGCAAGGAAAGAAATCATTAATTAATATGATTAAGTACATTTGATTCAGCAAGTAAATTAGCTAGTATGCAAACTGCTAGTATGAAAATATCATTATTATTAGTAATTTTACAGCAGTG
>WLWD01002944.1_pt1 | contig 21395 bp, 11 predicted proteins | sample 6712731 | NCBI WGS metagenome assembly WLWD01 (sample SAMN12718690, study PRJNA576275) | sponge metagenome | isolation source: marine sponge | host: Mycale hentscheli | place: New Zealand: South Island, Marlborough, Capsize Point | collected 2014-11-01
GCCAGTTCAACTGGGGACCTCCCTATTACGTACCGTCTTAGGTAATGCTTATTACATCATAGGAAAAAAGTGAGCGTGTCGTGTGACCCCGGTAACTATGCAAAAAAAAATTTTTTTCAAAGTCATTTTTTGGAAGATGGCGTCTACAAGTTACAATGCGGTGCAAGTTTTAGACTTGCTTGATGCTGACTCTAGCGACTCAGGATCAAGCGGAGAGAAGGGAGACGACCTCTAGGGCTATAGGAGGCCCTGTATTAGGGTTGGTGGACCAGACCCCGTCAACTCTGATACTGAAAATGGGAGTCAAGAAGATGATCGAGGTAAGCTTGTCTTTCTCTTGTCTTTCTCTTGAAAAATAGCAAGCTTCTGTTGTGGAAAGGACTTATTTATAGCTATATTGAGATAGAGAAAGCTGTTTAGCTATAATATATATATATTTCATTGAGTTTTGAGATTTGAAAGTGGCTTGTGGTTTTTTGAACAATTTCAAATTTTCAAAAAAATTAAAAAAATTTTTTTTACCACATATACTACTAGGACCAGATGTGAATGCAGTCACCGACCCCGATTACGCAGAAGGAGCAGAGTCTTCCAGTGATGAAGGAGAGGATACCGGACCTGAGTCTTCCAATGATGAAACACGAATAGGCAGCAGGTTCCAGTGATGAAGAAGAGGAAGTGGCTCCTCCTGCTCCGACTGGACGTCCTTGCGGTGGGAGAAGGCGGGAACCGAAGAAGAACAGTCGGGTGGATGAGGTAGGGGGAGAGTGGAAGAAAGAGGACAACACACCCATTGATATTCCATAATCTTTTGTGTGAAGGACCACAGACTTTGATATTTGTGGCTGCTCCCCCCCACCCCTCCCCTGAACATCCCAAAAGTTGTAATATGTATTGTTATTGTCGTTGTCTGTGTTTTTGTGGTGTTGTAGTGGAGCTTCACACTCGATGTATATGTGTGTGCGTGGAGTTGAAATGTTATTCTGGCGCTTCCAGATCTAACCGGGGAGGGAACGAACTCAGGTGGGGGGGGGGTCTTTTCCAATCGGGGCTACTATGCCCATGTAAGTTGAATTTCATGTGTGTGTGTACACCAGTTATAATAAATTATACATTTATTTTTATGATCTGTATTCACCTGTAGCTTCTTTTTTCTTGTGTGTGTGTATGTGTGTGCGTGCATTTGTGGTAAGAGAGAGAGCAACCATGGACAAACAGTATGTGGCGCTTCCGGATCCAACCTGGTAGAGAACGAACTCGGGGATCTTTTTCGGTCTGTGACATCATCCATGCCAGGTAAGTTGAATTTCATTTCAACTTACTGATATTTGGGTGTCCAGCTGGGGCGGAGGGGGGACGTTATGGTACAAGAATGTCAGTGAAAAGTAATGACGGGGGAGGGGGGGGGGCAAATTAGTGAGGCCAGCTGTTATGTTACAAATATCATTGTTGTCTGTGTTTTTTTTTGGTATTGTATGGAGGTTCCGGATACTAACCTGGGAGGGATCGTTCAGTCTGTGACACCATCCATGCCGGGTAAGTTGAATTCCACGTGTGTGTTTGTATTGCTTTTCATTTTCAAATTACACTACAACGATTGTTTCTGTCATGTACAGTGTGGAGTATACATACCAGGGGTTCATACTGTGGGAGGTTAGCCCTGGGTTCCCCCCTAGAATTTTGGGAGTTGAATAGAAATGAACATTTCGGAAGCATTTATTTTTAGTCTGATATTGTATCCCATTATGTTTCTATCATAACTGAGTCATTTAGTGCATAGGACCGAACGCTGATCATCAGTGTGAAGTATAGACTCTTATGCAAAGATGTGCATCAAAGTAGTGTAGGTTCCAAAAAATGGGTGTGGCGAAGTACACTCGGAGCCCCACCCCAAACAAAAATCCTGTATGAAACCGCATACAATACATCATAAAGTTGCAATTATATAGGATCATGAATAATTTGTTGTTTGTATTACAAATATCTTTGTTGTTTGTGTTTTTGTGTATATGAAATTGTTTTGTAGTGGAGCTCGACGTCCGATGGCATACGTTCCTTGTGGACACTCATAGATGTCTCCTACATGATCACAATCAGCACCACACACAACAAACAACATATTTTATTGTTGAACTAATATAATATTGGTATGAAATGCATCAAACAATATTATTTCTATTTTATTTTATTTTTTTATTGATGGGAAAAGTGGATTTTTTTGGGGAAAAATTTTTTTTTTTTTGAAATATTAGTAGATGGCTTAAATATTATTCGATTTTCTCAATCAAAAAATGAGGGGAATCCCAAACTCTTGGTCTATTTAGTGATATATGGTTGCTATGGGGTTTTCCCAGCCAGCATCGAGTTAAAAAAATAAAACGGTAATGCACTATTCCGCGGTGGAAGATTAGATTTTTCCGCGCGCGTCCAAACAATTTGGGAACGAGAGGGTTAAATGTATACATGTGCAGTCAGATTGATGTCAGGAAGCTGAAACTTCACACACACACAAATTAATATATATTGAAATTGATTATGTTTTAAAAAATTGTGGTTTGTGGTCACAACTGTGGTAATAGATAGAAGAAGTGACCCTATAAATGGAGGATATTTTTGATGTTTTTAAGCCAGAAAAAGAGTAAATCAAATTCGAGTGTCTAAAGATTTTGCAGACTGAATCTATGGCTCATTAATTTGATTTGTACCAAATTTTTATATTTTAATACTATTTTACTTATTTTTAATTTCATTTTTTATAAAAAACTGAACTCCCCAAATGCTTTAAGCTGGTAATTTTGCAATTTTGAAGTAAGTGTCTTGGGAATTTAATATAAAATACCTAAATAGTTGTATTTTAAGGGTGCTGGCACATAGCAACGCTCGCGCGCGGCTTAATTGAGCAATAAACCACGAAACCACCGAGTTGTAGAGGTAGAGGGCGGACCTTAAATACCCGCGCATAGATAAGAGCTTCCTGGCAGACCGTGGTAAGTATAGTTAACTCGGCTAACGGAGGGCGGGGCTAGAAAATTGCACAGTAGCAAAAAAGGGCGAGACAATTGGAATCTATTTTGCTGTCCAAGTCCAGAAGGACGAAGAGTTAGTCTTTCATTTTTAGTACTGCGGCATAACTTAACAAGGTAATTAAAGTTGTCGATTTAGTTTTTTGATATAGTGTACAGTCATGACCCGACTGGAAAAAAATCACGTGAAAATGTGAACAAATATAAAACAAAATAGAAATGAGAAAAACAAAATCGACAACTTTGTAACAATTAGCTATAGCAAGCGGTGGACGAAATTCCAGCTTCCGTAGTCTTCCTCTGTTTCCAAATAGTGGCGTTTACTTTTGAGACTTTGAGGCTTCATAACTCTTGCAGTTCCGTTTGTGTGTTAGTCATTCTTGATCAGTTGGCTGTCAGTTGACGGGTCTCAGAGATCCCCCGGGCAGCGTGGACCTGCAAGGTATAGAATCGGAGTTACCTTCCATAGCAACAGTTAATTGATTTGTGTGGGCGTACCGCGTAACCGGATGTATGAGCACCCTTAATCCATATGAATTTGAAACCCCTATCTTGAAAATTAAGGGAAATAAAAATGCTTTTGTGAGAGTGTTAGTATTTTCGGTGTAAGTTGTGACGTTTGCGGAAGCTCTTATCTCAACGACAACGTATTCGTGACGTCAGAGTGTTGCGCTTGCGCATTTGTGAACTAAACCAGGGGATGTTGCCACGCAAACAATCAATTAACTTTGGCGCCAAAAACCGCGAAGCAGGTGGACACAAACGGTCTCTGAGCTATAACTTGTATGTAGTGTACTAGTCTGAGACAGTCATTTAGAATAGCATCCTTCTATTATACTTGCAGGGGAAGCCATTGGAGCAGCTTAAAACTCTGTCTCAACCATGACCAACTCCACCCTGACTGGTACCAGCTCCGACAATTCCACCAACCTTGTATTGAGACTCCGCTGCGTATAGACTCCATCATCATCACTTCAGTTCTTTCCATCGGGATTGCTACCGCTATACCCTTCAGCCCTATCGCCTACAAGTCTAAATCTTGTGCTGAACTACCCCTCCCACTAATGAGCAACCAACTCCAAGCAACATCGGGAATACGCCATCACTTTTGCTAGAGGGACTAATTATTTCCAAAGTTTCAACGGCCATATCACGGCTCATTTGTATTTCTTATTGTTGTTTACAAATGGGCTCTTTTTAGAGCTGTCACAAGTTAATTGATTATCTTACCAAATAAATTGCGCGTTCGCGGAGCTCAACGTTATGGGGGGCGGGGTGAAATTGGGAATCAGTTGTCAACTTGAAAATAAAAATTGATATTTCGTGGAACTGGATCACTGAATTGAATCCAAATTTTGCGCACAAGTAAAATACCCCCCTTAGAATAAAGTTGCAGAGAGTTTTTTTAGAATAACGCACGAGTAAAACGGCATGAAATTTTACTGTTAACAAAAAAAAATACATAGATATTAGAAATATGGCTCTGTAATGTTGCGAAGAAGCCCTCAGGCTACCTCTGGAAAAAAAATGAGCGCAGTAGCTCTTTCGGCCGCTTCGAAATAACTCTGAATAGTAGCCAGTGTGCAGAGCTGTATCTCCGTCCCAGGCAGGTCTTCATTCTTCAAATTTGGCTTGCTGGAGTCCTCTATTGGTGCTCATTCCACCTGTAACAACAAAGTAAGCCCACAGTACACAGAAAAAGAAATATAAAGACATAGCAAAAACAGTCAATTTGCGAAGGGAAGTTCCCGAATAGGAGCTGCCGTGTGAGGGCGCGGCTCCAGTTTAACTACGAGTTGTGACGTAGGACGGACGAATTTGTGACGTCAAAAAAAATGGCGCTTAATGTATGGAATGTCTATGGAGATAGCGTAGTTCTTATACTTATGCTGTTTTATATGACTTAGTTTCGAGTGCATTGGGATCTAACAACACAAAAAAGGTATGGCTAAGCTTATTGTGATTGCAACTAGTCTAAGTTTTGAGATCTGTACTTTCTACTCTTTAAGCTGGACGAACTGTACTCTCTGAGTTCAAGTGAAACGAAAATATGTAAGCTTAAAAGCTAAAGTACCTTATTATTTTATTATGCCCATGTTTAATATGAATCTCAATTCAATGCCAAATAAAGAAAGACAAAATTGTTCATGATAATTGTCATTGGTTACTTTGTTATATTGGAGCCTAAGATCCGTGATATTAGATTCAAAACTGATTGTGTTTATTTGAAATGATATAACCAAGACAGGATCAGCAAGGGGGCCAAAGACACTTCCCACCTTCCACAAACCAAGCTTTTTGAAATTTATAATGTATAAGAGTACCAATACTGGAAAATTAGTTAATAATTCTACTGCATGCTAATTTATGGTCATAATTCATGATTAAATGACCCAATCAACTTAAATAATTTTGACCAAGTTTATTTGGGATCTTTCCTGTAATTGGCATTGCATTGCATCTAATATCATATTAAGATTTCTTGTAACATATAAATTAATGATGTACTTCAGCACAAGTGGCAAACGAGCTGGTCCGGCTGAAATTTAAATTTGATTTTTAGCATGGTAATATTTTTTGTTAAATATTTTTGTTTAGTTTACTGATATTCTTCAGCAACACGCAATATTTTATACATACTTGTTCATTGGATATACCAGCACAAAACCTGCGTTGTACTCTCTTCATGACTTTACCATCGGACAAAGGATTTTCAAGGGGTAAGCAATCAAATTTCCCCGGATGATACGGGTAAGGATGATACGGGTAAGGATCGCTAGATTAACGGTTTTCGATTAAGCTAGTCGCCTTTCCGAAGTACGCTCCGTTCAAATTCTCTATTGTACCAGAGCTCTAGTAGATACAGCATTACGTGGTATTCTCTTAGTGACGTGACTACTGGATTTCGGGTTTTCAAGTTAAGAACAAATCCATTAGGTAAGGCGTACAGCCATGACGAATAGCACAATAACGAAGTTCACCCGCCGTTTAAAATGAAATGAACTCTGCTAACTTTAGAACACCTTGGAGCACGTGAAGAACAAAAGTGAGCATAGAAAATTCTTTTCACTTGACACGTCTAATGATAACTAATAAAAAGATTAACTGCGCTCAGTAGCTCCCACCGTGCGAAGGACTAGAGCATCGGCTTGTCACACTCCCTCACTTAGTCTCGCGTAGCCAGACCCTTTACCAATCGCTACGCGGGAAAAGGGTCTGGTAAACTGACATAGAGCAGTTTGTTCTTGCTTAGTCAGCAAGTGGTTAACTGTGGTTCAATTAGTGTGGGTGTAAATCGTTAAACATTTTCAGGCGCGTGAATTGTTCAGATCAGTAGGCAGAGTTCGTTCTGTATTGCCATGAAGAAATGTTACTTGTGCAAAGCTATGCTGGGAAATGCTGCCGGTTAAAAATTAATGGCACTTTGATACTGATTCTTGGCTAGCATTATTCACCTTTACGCATGACAAAAACCTAAGGGGTACCATGGCATATACAATGGCCTGTGCACAAAGCAACAACTAAGAGAAACTTCCAACTCCAGATATCTTAAAAAAGCTAGGCCAAGTCACTGCTTAAACTAATGGCATCACCTAAAGGAAGAGTTTTGACACGGCTAGTTGTGCACAGAAATACTACACGCGCAAAAGTTTGAGCAGTCTTACTTCACAGGATATTACGTCACCTATTGTTTGCGGTCTCCCCAATTAGCGAGGGGAACTGAACAAACTGCTCAATGTCAGTTTACCAGACCTTTTTCCTGCGCAGCGATTGGTAAAGGGTCTGGCTACGCGAGACTACCCTCACTGGTAGCAGGTTAGAAAAGGCCATCCCTTACCGAATAGCTGTGCTTTGCTAGGGAAGGATCCACGGCATACTAAGAAGTCTTGACACCCTCTTTAACTGGCTTAGATTAGATTGATATATTACTTAGCTGTACACACCTGATTTATAAATATTGCTATAATTACTTGTATTATTATATATAATATATATATATTATATATAGCTATTTAATACAAACATTTGCAATAGCGAAAATATAAGTAATATGTATTATTATATACACACAATGTGAATAACTTAACTTGATTCTTGAAATGTAGTCACATTAATGTCATAACTGCACAATAGATTCATCATTGTTTACTAACACTTCAGCTATTTTAGTATGGACTAGTTGCAATATGCTGGTGTGCTTATTCTCAAGTGGTAATTGAAAGATATACAAGTTACTGACAAGAAAACAGGCTCATATGTGCATGCACTATAAAGCATGGCATGGCCAAAAATTGCCTAATTAAGTACAACTCCTAACTACTAGACTAGCTGATAATATTCAAAGAAAGATAAACTAAGCTGTTCCAGCCCATGCTGTCTCTTTCCTTCATTAAATGTGTTTAGTAGCTCTAGCCCTTTAAAAACTTTCTCCATGGTAATTTATTGTGGTGCTGGTATAGGTAGTAAAGTAACCTATGGTTGCAAGATCCTCACGTAGAAAATGTCACTCCACTCGTTCATCACCATGCTGAAGAAGCAGAAAGTACTAATAGACTTCATACATTTCCAGGAAAATCATTGAATTTGACAGAGTTGTGTGTCAAAGAAACATTCCTTGCTAATAATAATCTTACTAAGAAAAATATACTTAAATGTTACAATAATTTTAATTTGTCCAAGATTATTCTATAATCACAGAAAACAATCTGAAAAACTGGGTCAAAGAAAATATGGATTAGTAATGTATTTGTGAATCAATTCTACAAGATTACACTGTTCTTTTTTTCCCCTCATTTCTAGCTTCCATTTACTATTATAAACCGCTTATTAATTTGTCCATACAGAATATTTCACACAACACTACAACTAATGCTGTAATGGAATATTTTCCTTAACAACACCACACTTTTAACATTTATAGATACATCTATCTGAACTTAACTTTGTATTTGCTCAAAGTGAATGTAAAGGAGGAACTTATTGAAGTTAGCTAGCAAGACTGAAGTTGCTATGACAAATTTTGAAAGGTAGCTAGATGACAGCTACCTATAAACACTGTACCTTGTATTTGCTCAAACTGAATGTAAACTGTTGTCAAAGTATTTGAAATAGCAGTATTTAGAAGTTTTCAAGATTATAAATATGCAGAACTTTTTTTATGGCTAAATGGTATGTACTTGTTCTTTAATGAATGAGACAACATACGTGGATGTCAAAGGAAATTCACTCAGGGAACACAGTCATTCTCGGCTGAAGTTATTATAATAGCAGCATATTTTCTCGTTCTAAACTTTACTAATACAACCCCACAAAAACATATAATCATAGTGAAATAAACATTCAACTTGTCAGAGGAATCACATGATAGATAGACAATAACAAACACTACTAAGTAATATAAACATTGCTAGATTTACATTCAGTATTGCTGAGAACCAGATGTGTTATTAATCAACAAAATGTCATGTGTGTCAAAAATAAATAGTGGGATCCACCTTGGTTACATAATACAAAAAGTTATTTTTATAATGTGTGGTTCTATTAGCTGATCATCTGGCAGGTTTGAACCACAATTACTGATGAACGAGAGCTAGAGATAAAAAAGATCACTATGTAAATAATATTTCCAATGTCGTAACTAAGATAAATAATAAAAAATTCATTGATCAGTAATTGTCTGTTATATTATTGATTTTCTCATGTACATTCGTGAGAATAAAACAATTATATACACAAAATTTTGATATGTCAAGTTTGCTAAGGAATTATATTACATTATCAAGGTGTCACTGAAACTAACAGAGTCTGTACCATCAGTACTCTCAGTTTTTTGACAAACTCAAAATTCTCTTGAGCATGTACTCCAGACTAATAAAGGTACTAGTTCTGCCCACACCAGCACTACAGTGGACCACCATGAGGTCTGTGTTGATATAAGGGTTGCTTCTATTCTTTGAGACCATTGTGTTCTCATTTTAGTAATTGTCATGGGTGTACAAAGCAATTTTAAAGTGTAGAATCCAATTAAGCGGTCACATATTTGGCACGCCTACAATATTGGGTTTGGTTTAAATTGTTTAATCCAAAAGTTGACATATTAAGTGATGTAAATTGATGAAAGCATGATAAATACTAATCAATCATACCCTTTAGCTAAGCATTATATTTTCTCAATGAAGAATTTTTAAGTTTGACAGAATCTTAAAAAAGACTTCTTAACAAGTTTAAATAGACATTAATTGTTACAGTGAATGTAGTAGAAGATGAAGTCTTTATGCATCATAAAAACTGCTTCCTATTAGAACTCACACTAGAGTCATGGATATTATATTTGACTATTCTATTGTTCCAGTTAAATTACCCCTTAGGTGAGGTAAACAGAATTAACATTACTCATTGAAGCTTCTCATTCTTAATGGCTAGTAATGATGCATAGCTCTATCATCATAGTCTCGTGTAGCAAGACCCTTTACCAATTGTAGAAAGACCCTTTACCAATTGTAGCAAGACCCTTTACCAATTGTATTGGCTATGCGAGATTATTATCGTTGCTACAAGGCCACCGCCTATCAAACTTCTTAAAATCTATTTCTTTGCATCTCGTTTCGGAACTAAATTATTATTTGAATGGTTATACTATTTCTGTGTGCCTATAATCATGTGTGCCCAATAATACAAGTTAACATAGTTGCCAACTATCCCGGTTTTGCCGGGATTATCCCGATTTTTTTAGCCTTTCCCGGTTTTTTTTAGCCTTTCCCGTTTTTTTTAGCCTTTCCCGGATCCCGCGGGTTTACTTACTTGCAATAGGATTTCCTGGAATTCTGATAGAGTTAACCAATTATCGGTCAAATACTCGAAATAGAGTACCCGTTATTAAGGTCCACGTAACGCCAAATACTCGATTCCTACAACAAAGGGGGTTAATAACTATTAGCCAACAGCTGCACACAATAGTCTGCAAGTTAGTCTGCTTGATTCAGTGGTTTGTGTAGTGGTATAGCTATCTGTACAGCATATCTACAAGGGTGGTCACTATAAAACATTTTTCATATAAACTTGGTTGAAAACACTGAAATAAAGAATAAAATATTATTGTATGAAATAATAGCACAACAGCAAAAGTTCATCATTTGGTACAGGTGAGTGAATCAAGAATGGCTGAAGTCTTCTCAAGGAGGTTAGTGATTATTCAGTGATATTCCAGGATCCAGAGTTGGAACACAAGTAGCTATAAATAGCCAGGCTGTTTTGGTAGACTGTTGGACATCAGTGGTGTTCTCAAGCGAAAAATAGACCTGGAAAGTATCAAATAGAACAAAGAAATGACACAGAACTTCACTTATTACTCCTTTCTGATCAAGATTATTAGCTAAAATCAGTTGTTTCTGTTGTTTACTTCCGCTTGTCAAAATATAGTGTATGTATGTCTATGGTCAACTCACCTCTATCAGTTGCTTCGTGTGTCCATTCCTGTTTGACAACCATTACTGACATCTCTGTAGGTGTCTTTCATGGTAATACCATAGCTAGCTTTCTGAACCTAAGCAACGCGAAGTAGCGTGCCGAAGCTTAGCAACGACTTAGCAGATTTTCTCGTAGCCCTGGCATTATCTTCTATAATCACTGGAACACTCGGACTCTTAATTTCTTTCAGCAATATTCATGCTATGATGGTTAATTAGTGGGCGTGGCCTATCCCGATTTTTCATTTTAGAAAGTTGGCAACTATGAGTTAATAGCACAAGTGTTGTTTAAATGTAATAATATAGTGATGCAAAAGTGCATGGTTTGAGGAACTTATTTTCTTCCAGACATTTTAGTTACTGGCTGCCCCCCCCCCCCCCCCCCCCCCCCCCCCAAAAAAAAAATGGCACAAACGCAGGAGTGATTAAACAGAAATTTGGATCGTTTCCAAAAAAAAGTGTAGCGGCTAGGCTGCTATGGTTCCTGTGCCATAACATTTATGTTGGAATTTACCAAGAAAGTGTGTACTTACTATTGGTGATATACTCATTCCCAACCGAGTTCAGGCAATGAATTATTCATGAATAGAGGCACCTAGTGTGAAAGTTTACATTGAGCAACATACTGGACAAGACTTGTGAAACAATTACTTATTATTATTTGAATGGTTATATTTCTGTGTGCCTATAATCATGTGTGCCCAATAATACAAGTTAATAGCACAAGCGTTGTTTTAATGTAATAATGTAGTGATGCAAAAGTTCATCTAGTGTGATTTACAATTTCTCAAGTGAATATAATTGATTAGAGCAAAAAACTTTACAATTTACCATGTCCAATAGTTATTTATAACCGTAATAATACGAGACTTCTGTTGCTGCTTATTAACAAAAACATATCAACTATTTGAACGAAATGCAAAGATTGTGTGATAACTAGTAGCACACAAGTTATTATCTGTCAAGTGTAGCTACTGTTCACTGTGACATATTATTTTAATTAATGGTTGCTATAAAAAATACAATTAGGTATACCAATTTGTTGCTTTACCTATGTGATCAATATAATGTCAATGATAACTATAAATGTACAATCTTTAGCCAGAATGTCTAAACTGATATTATGTTATATGTATTTAATATACCATTGAAATATTCCTGCAATTATGAGGATTTTCAATTAAAAACCCATACATTCCAATATAAATGTAATAACATTTTATTGCCAAGGTAACATAGAGCTAATGCATATCATCTTAATATTATATATTATATTATTAAAGTCAATCAACACTCCAGCAATAAAGTTGTACAATGAGTTTGCTAACTACATAATAATAATCTAAATAATTCTGTAATATTCACTTTAAAGCTACAATATCGAAAAAAAAATGTAAAACAATGGTTTTCATTTATATAATTTCTTTGAAGTTGGCGTAAGTATCAAATCCATCCAAAAAGTCATACTGCTCCTGTAATGACAAAATGGGAAAATAAGTTGTTTCAAATTGGTATCAATTGTTCCCCAAAGTATATATTATGTGTTCGCCATTAGTTTGCAGCAATCTTTCTCAATGATAGTACTTTACTTGTAACCTGACTATCTTTATAGAACTAGCAGCCTAATTTTTGTTTTATAAGTTAATTGTGTTTTTCAAAATACATTGTAGTTAAAATATATTTAAAAAATTATGGCAAAATTATACTAAACTTATTCTCTATTATAATTTTTTTTCATCATTACATGAAATCCAGCAAAAACTTACATAGTGTAAGTTATAGATTTTCATTTTAATCAGTTACTTAAAAAAATTACTCTTAAGCGGAATTTGTTAATTATTAGCACTTTTTTTGCAGCAGTTTTCTCATATATTTTACCTGATTAGCTACTAGACCAGCTCTTTGGAAGCGAACAGACTTTATAAACTGGAACACATCCATAACAGCCTCAGACTTTATCCTCTCCATCTGAGAATGCATGGAAATAAATGTGCCACTTCTACCTACTCCATCACTACATTACACAAACATAAACATTATTTCTATCAATATCACCATTTAGATTATGCATAAATATTTATATAATGCGTTGCAATTAGGAATAGTGATTGACTTAAATGTTTTTGCATTATCAAATCATACTAGTGGTGTGCATGAGCACAAATGGCGAGCAAACTATTGTGAACGAGTAATTAAAACAACATGATAAAATAATTTGGCAAACAAGGTAAAACAGAGAAGGAACTGATCTCTGCACTGTGATTTAAAAGACTGGATTCAAAATGAACAGAGATTGAAGTACTCCATCAAGTGATTACAATAGTCTGGTTAATATGGCTAAAGAAACATGAAAACAGTTAATACAGTATCATTATTTTGCCAAAATTGCTTTCATTCTTAAGTACAAGGTGGAAATTTAAACAAGTATGTATACAATAAACAATAGTATGTGTTTTCACTAGAAAAACTTAAAAAATTCAGATTATGCAGATATCATCAGTGAAACTATAGAAATAAACTACACCACTATAGATATTGTGTATTCAGAGTGTAGTTGAAAATTGTATTCGTGCAGAGGATATAGCAACATTTCTTGCAAGTTCCAAATGTTGCCCTATTCTCTACCTAATTGCTGCAGGAAAATATTACATATCCTGCTGACTGAATGGATACGAAAACTTTTTTTTTTATCTTTGAACTTGACTGTGGATTATAAACAATTATGATTGGACTAACATTTGAGCAACTTACATAACCACATTATATAAAAACATCTAGTACAACTTACTTGCACATGACGACAATAGGTTTGTTTCCAGTGCTCATCTGCACTTTCTGCACCAGGTTGGCAATTTCCAATAATGGCAGAAGTAGAATTTGGAACTGCATTTTCCTGCCACCTCAAATATTGAAACTGAGTAATACTGGTTCCCGTTGGTGTCACAGACATGCGACTCTGTTTCTCAACTATCTCAAACTTTCTCATGACATATCCACTGAAGGCTTTCTTGTCTTTGAATGTTACAGCATATTTGCCATAGTCTGTTGTCGTACCTCTGCCCTGAGGCCAGTATTGATGGCACACTTCCTATACATGCAACAGCAAATTCTCATTACTATTAAGTATGGGTAATGTATTAAGGTTAGGGACAACAAAGCCAATATGAGTTCATGAATTTGTTTTTGAAATACAATTAAAATTGTATATTGACAAAAAATATGCTATACCTTATCGTCTTCCTCGATTTTACAAAGCATGACAATACATCTACACTGTTGTTCCCTGATCATCTTCCAGAAATCATTGACAGTATGGGGGAGTGGTCCTTGAGTAGCAATGTATGCTCCTTTATGACGATAACCCAGATACAATTTATATGCATTACAATGTCATATTCTGTTTAAAAAAATGAGCTATTACTTTTCTGTCCCAAATTATTTTCCTACATTTTAGGTTAAAACAAACCGTATGTCAAAAAAATTTAATATTAGCCTTGTGTGAAGAAAAATCAAAATATATGTGGTAATATTATTACATCTCAATTTGGAATCATACAATAACAGCAAATAGTTTGGGTTACAAAGAAAGCCATCTTCATTTTGCGTACCTAAAAAGCCATTATGTGAATCAATTAAAAAAATATCACACACTTTGACCATCTTCAATAGTGTAGTTAGCAAAACCTCATCGTTAAACAATTTAATCGTGAAGAATTTTTGAGTAGCAATTAGCCAAAAATTATATACTAAATTACAACATTTCTTATGCTTACTATATTCCTTTAAGTGTACACTGCCTCACATTGCTGGAGTGAACAATTATTAAAAACCAACTCTAGTAAATGGGCGTGCCCAATGTTGCAAGGACGTTTTTAGGGCCATTCTTGCCCCTTTATGGGAGCAAAAGTGTTTTTAATAACTTACCTTGTGTTTTCTGTATGTAATTATAATTCAATGCTGGCATACACTCACCTCAACAAAGCTGGCATTGATGTAATCAGAACCAGCTCGAATAATAACTCTCGTATGGTTGACTAAAGCCACAACAATAACAAAGTATAATCAATCATGTATAAATGTAAGAAATGATTCAATAAAACTAGCTACTAAATTATAACTATTTCAGCATTGCAGATAATACATTTTATATTATAGGAATTACTAATTGTTACAATTGACCAATGCAGCTTGCTTATAAAGTTCTTAGTATCACCTAAACACTTTAATATCTACAAAATTATTATAAAAACATAAAATATACAATTGAAGCAATAGTTGTAATGCTTATGCATTATTTTAGTGAGCATACAATGAAATACTGGAGTAATTTGAGCTCACTATTTTATTGTATTGATAATTGTATGTAGACTAAAGCAGTAAATGCAAACATTTAGATAATGTTTGTGAAGTACATCAAAACTTTTGGTTCATATGAGTGACATAACCAATTCATTGTACACATCAGCTTACAGGGAATTTTGTCACAATAGCGATTCTTGACTCTATTTGTCTCATTCACAGCCTGGCTGAAGTCTAAACCCGATATCTCGTTTGTTATATGAGTCAGTGTCTATAACACAAAAATAAACTTTAAAAATAATTGTTAATTTATTCAATTATTAGTTTCAGCAAAATCAGAAATTCAGGAACAATATGCCAATAAGAAATTTAATACCTTCATAATTAAATTGAAGGTACAGTAGTGATTATTCTTTTGAAACAATTAACCAAGCTGTAATTTTTTTCTAGTCATGTGTCTAACTAAAAGGAGAAATTTGGACTCCTGGCCAACGTTCAGCTTGCCAACTTCAGTCAGCTATCTAGATTTAAATAGCTTGTTGTAGATGAGCATAATTATTGCAAACAAACATACATCAAACTGCTTCTGAAAGCCAGACACCTCAGATCCTTCCTCATTTGGTCTACTTAATCTTCCAATGGCAATCCTCATATTGGCAGCAGCTACTTCAGTATCTCCACAAGTCAACAACTCATCCAGAGCACTGTGGATGAACACATACTGGGTCTATGGAAATAAAATATACTACATATCATTTCCTATGTATTGGCACAAAGACATACAAAGTTCATGTAGATGTCGAAGAAACATAGATATAATTCATTTCAAAATTATTATAAATATAGTCTTTACAAAAATATGAAATAAAAGAATAGATAGTTAGTGCCACACCATATGAAAAAGTGTTGCAGACAATTTTTTGGTCTTCATAACTTAATTTTTATTTATTTATGTTTTTTTCATAACCATTTATATTACTGGCAATGTGTATTCATGAAAAATTTATTAAGTGATTAAAGTTGGTTAAGGATCATCATTACCTGAATGTGCAAATGACAAGAGGAAAAATGGAAGATAAAAAAGCGACATTTTGGGGTTTGAACTTGCAATCTTTGAATGCAAAGTGCACACACAAACGATTACAAAGTCAGGATTAAACAGCTTGGAGTACCTTGAAGTGCCTTATAACTGTGCACAGTGGCACCTAACATAATAACTTGAGTAAATTAGGAGTGCAGTAGCATAAAGTAGTTATATCCACAATTTCCCTCATCCTGCTCTCTTTTTTCCCCTCAATCATCCTGGCCCAGTTTTTGTTATTCCTTCTTTAGAACCAATAAATTCCCTTCTCCTTCTCTGTTTACCTCTGCAGCCCCCCAGTTTTCTTATTCAACTCATGGATTCCCTGCAGCTGACCAATACTTCCCAACTCAGTGTTACAATTTTTTAAGATTCAATGGGTAATAGTCATATAATTGAATTCACTTTCGTAAAAAATATTTTTAAGTAAAATTTTTAAAATTTTTTGTATACATTTAATACTTAGTAAACTATAGACATTTAAATTAAAGCTAGTTTACAAAAGATGCAGGAAAACAACCATATATTATTATTAATGCATTAAGAAATAATTTACAAACACAATAATAGCTGATTATTTCTACAATTTATTGTTTTTTTTCCTCTTAATTATGCTCATTTAACATTTAACCAAAGTTCATTTTATAGATGAAAGCTGTATGTTGGAGTCTGCACAACCAGTTAAAACGCAAAAACTTATGGGAGCTCCATTTCTATTCGAGTTAGTCGCTATTTGTCATAGTTATAAGCCCTACTCAACAGCATTTACTTGAAAATTCATTGTCCACTAGACGAACCACGAATGTAAGTCTTGCATAGGTATGTTCAGTTGTGTGAAAGTATTGTACGTTACAACTACTATTAAGAATGTCACAAAGAAAACTTTAAATAACGTGACTTGATTGTTGCTTCTTTTTCATTAACTTAATTTAAAAACTCAACTTTATTTTAGTAGCTTGAGTGTTAGTTGTTAAAATCAATAATTTAACAATAGTGTAATTTAAGGCTCGCTCGCCATTTGTGCTCAAGCACACCTCAACTGGATCCTGAGTCTATATACAGATATGAAGTTCCTAGTTCAGAAAAGTGAAATTGTCATAGACAGTATTTACATTATAAAACATGCCCTTGGAGCTCATCCTTACCGAAAGATCTTCCTACACCACTGTAATGTTCAGATAACCAACACAGTAAAATAAACGGAGATGTAAGGTCCTTAAGTATTCCTTTTGAATTAAATGTTATTAATTTAACTTAAAAAAGATAGCGACTAGATGACATTTTGCACTTTAAATGTAGAAGTTAGGCAATATAGTGAGTATTAGCTAAGGAGAAAACTTTGTATTATATTAAAAAATATTATTTATGTGCATGTATTTAGAGTCGTAATACATGAGTCAAATATCATTTACCTAAGTTAACTACCACCAAGAACAAAGCTAGTGAAGTTCCTTGGTCACAAATTTATTTAAATCAAAATATTTTGCTAACTTCTATTCAAACTTTGAATTGATAAATATCCAATGGAATTGTAGTCTTATGAGTATTCATTAATTATAGTTTTCCACTAATAACAATAAAACATTTTCTACAGTATAATTCTCACTTACAATCTCATGGCAATATGCTATTTCAATGGGTAATTTATCCACATTTATATGATAATATTTATATGCTATATTATCTGAGAAGATATGTAAGTAAATTCTTCATTTTCAATCTGCATAAAACATTATGTAATTTGGGGTTGTAATATACAAATAGTATTATCTCTCCCTTTGTAATATTCCTTCTGTTACAGATTTCTACTTAAAAAATAGATGTTTTTGAGTTATTATACTTTTATTTCCAAAATGTAACAACTATCAAACAAAAATATATCATGAGATGAATTTCATCCTTTAATTTCATGCAAACTAAGTAAATTAAATGTCATGTTTCAAAAAGTCACTCAATGTTTACTCACAAACAATAATAAGCTTATATATTGAAAATTCTCTTTAACTAAAACATTTATTACAATTCACAAAAGTTATGGCAAAAAATTATGCTTTATATAATTTCTTTGAAGTTGGCATAGGTGTCAAATCCATCCAAGAAGTCAGCCAAAACTTGATGGCAAAACTCATACTGCTCCTGTAGTATATCTTTGAAGAGAAACGTAACTTGTACTCAAGGTGTTTTGTAGCCACAGTAATGTGCAATTGTAAATATTATTATGTATTTAATGGTTACTAATTGTGATCAAATATTATGGTAGAGTATGTTATATCACAAATGAATAACTTACAATACATAAGTATAAATAATGAATGTGAAAGCATCAAAAGATTAGTTTAATAATGCTAAAAAAAAATTATTGCTTACTATACCCAGTGCTATTAAATTTACCCTATCCATTCACGTCAGTATAAATGTTACGTCTGTATGAAGATATTACAGCAGAGTAGAAAATATTCTGTATTATGTATAGCTATACATTGAAAATCGTTCTATCATTTGTAATAAAATTATGAGAACATTTACATTCTATAGCAGCAAAAAATATTTGTTGACATTTAAATCAACAAAAATAATTTTTAATTTACAAATTCAGCTAAAGTATAGCATATGAATAAAATACTGTGTGACAACTATAAGGGTTTCAAGTGAATAATCTAAAGTAATGTTCAACTTCTTCTTTGAAGTATTGATTTCATAAAAAAAATTGCATCAAACTGTATTCATTCACTATTGAACATACAATTCTCCTACTTGTTGCTTATTAAAACTAAATACAATGATTTCAATATTAACAGAAGATGAGCTTTGCATACAATATATTAAAGAATAATAACTTATTGACAAAATCATGTGGGTATTTGTAGCCATGTAGAATTTAAAATGTCTTTAATGTGAAGCATTTGGATAATATTATCTGCAGGATTCTAATACTCAATGTTTAAAAACTTTATCATTTACTTCCTGATGTAAGTTTCATAAATACTATAACACATCATCATTTAATATTTTCATACCTTATTAGCTACCAGACCAGCTCTTTGGATGCGAACAGATTTTATGAACTGGAAGACATCAATTACTCCTTCAGAATTCATCCTCTCCATCTGAGCATGTATTGTGATGAATGTGCCACTCCTACCTACTCCATCACTACAAAATACACAAAAATATGCTTATATCTTTGCTTGAAGTTTTAACTTGATGATTCATTCATTAGCAGTATAATATATAAGTCATTAATTCTATACACTATAAATCTTACTTGCAAATGACCACAATAGGCTTGTTGCCAGTACTCATCTGAACCTTCTGTACCAGGTTGGCAATCTCCAATATGGCTGTAGTAGAATTAGGCACAGAATTCTCCTGCCACCTCAAGTAGTGAAACTGAGTGATAATGGTTCCAGTTGGTGCCACAGACTTGCGATTCTGGTTTTCAACTATTTCAAACTTTCTCACAACATATTCACTAAATGCTTTTTGGTCTTTGAAAGTTACTGCAAGTTTACCATATTCTTGTGTCTCACCTTTGCCTTGAGGCCAATAGCGGTGACACACTTCCTGTACATATCAAATGTGTACAATTGATAGAGTAACACTCTCATAGTGTAATTGTAACACTCTTAAAGATGTTAAAAGCAATGAGTTTATGATATGCAACACACCATATGACTCTAGAGCATAGTGACTTTGCACTGCATTACACAATCATCACAAACCACACTTAAAAGAATTCTTAGGCCGACCTTCCTGAACAATCTATATTTATGTGCACACCACAGTATAGAAGCTTGACAGAATAGGAGCACATTTCAATATGTATTCATGCTAGTGATGTTTGCGTCTGGTAACTATAAGAGGGTTCTCCTCACACACTCAGTCAATAGTCGCTAACACCAGGGTCAATTCTTTGAAGTCTAATAATAATTTTTTTTTTACTCATCTGGGTGGGTCTATATTCATTTACAGTTGTTAAGCATCCATTTTAATGACTTTAATCAAATTTTGGATAAGCCAACATGCACTATACACATTATAACAAAACAAGAGAAATTCAATAATGAAACAATTGGGCTGTATTTAGGAGGGGATAGAGGGGAGGGGAGGGGGGGGGGGGGGGGGGGCGACTGACCCCAGTAGTCATTATTGGTACCAAATTACAAAAAGCCAACTCTCCTAATTTGACAATAATATTCTTTTCTAAATATTGCTCTGAACAAAGATAAGAGTTTACTTGAGCAGCACACATTTTGTTGGGTATCACTGCCACATAAGTAAGTCCAATTCATAATACTTAGTTTATAGAAATGTTGTTTTTTCAGCCATTTTATGTCACACATTTGTTGTAGCATCAAACTAACTAAAGTAACCAAGCAGTCAATATTTAAATAGGTCCGTTTGAGTTACTTAAAAACAATGTGCAGAAACTATGACAACAATGAGCAATGATATAAATAAAAAAGTGAATAATAATTGTAATATATAAGCCAAGTGTGTATCACTTCATATATGTTGCTGTCAGGATGGTTTCCTGGCACATGTGGACAAAACATTTCTTTAGCTAACATCTTTATTATGCTCAAAAACATCATGATTTGTGAACTGGAACCAAAATGTATAACCCAAATTTGTAAAGTAATGTTGTTACTTTCATTGTTCATAAGTTTTTTCTTCTACAGATGTTATCATATGATAGTTAGTTGAATGTCATAGCTACTCCTCTGTTATTGTTGTAAACAGAAAAAGCATGCATTAAATTTCAAGATCATGAAAAAAAAAACATTTAAATCTGAAATAATACTTGAAAGATTGAAGTTTTCATGACACACTCAATTTTACTATGTTGAGGTTGGTTTTATTTTATATGAACAATAAACATCTATAAACCACTGGTAAATGTAATATTTGGAAATTCTATTGATTACACAAGTTTTGTAGTCTAAAAACTCCTTTTCAAAAAAATCACTGGTTAATGATCTATCTTCATTTCCAGGTTCTCTGCCATGCATCTGTTCAAGTTTCCAATCAATACTATTTTCAACTAGTCTATCACATCACATTTCCACAAATTAAGTTAGGTGATTGAATGAAAACATAAAGAACTTATTATAATGAAAGAAAAATTTGCATTTGACACTTACAAGGAATTTTGTCATTGTAGCGATTGTTATATCTATTGGCCTCAGCCTGACTGAAGTCCAAACCCTGTATCTCATTTGTCACATAATACCAAAGCATAATAAAAAATAATATTTACAATACTTATTAATAATACCAAAGCATAATAAAAAATTATATTTACAATACTTATTGCACAAGTAAGCATACAATATGGTGAAAGATTTCATGACCATGTGTAATATATTTATACGAGCTGAGAGAGAGTGAGTAGAATTTAATATAGTGGGACTATAACAATCCATATCAATTCATATCCTACTAAAAGTACCACAGTCAGCGAGCTATCATTTCTGTCAACTATAAATATTGGAACATAATTAAATATGCTTTTTTATTAAAAAA
>WLWD01005066.1_pt1 | contig 21340 bp, 22 predicted proteins | sample 6712731 | NCBI WGS metagenome assembly WLWD01 (sample SAMN12718690, study PRJNA576275) | sponge metagenome | isolation source: marine sponge | host: Mycale hentscheli | place: New Zealand: South Island, Marlborough, Capsize Point | collected 2014-11-01
ACTACACACACTTAATATACCAGCATGAGACTACACACACACACACTTAATATACCAGCATGAGACTACACACACACACACTTAATATACCAGCATGAGACTACACACACACACACTTAATATACCAGCACACACACACTTAATATACCAGCATGAGACTACACACACACACATTTAATATACCATCATAAGACTACACACACACACATTTAATATACCAGCATAAGACTTACTTTGTATTCTCTTCTCAACTTGACTATTGGACAATTGACCTTCAAGCGGTCAGCAATCAAATTACTGAGGATGATACGAGTAAAGATTGTTTAACCAGAGGATTCTTAAGCTAGCTGCTGCCTTCCCTGTTGACAATGCTGTACTGTACCGAAGCATTAGATTGTATTCCTTAGTAGCTTGACCATTCAACAATGGATTTTCAAGCAAGAACAAATATGTTACATACGGTGTATAGCTATGGCTACCAGCATATTATCCAAGGTAACTTACCACTGCCACTAATACCATAAACTCTGCTAAGTTTGTAAGACCTAACTGTGAATGTCTTCCCCCTTCTGTCTCCGTAGCTCTTTGTCTTTATTTTTCTTGTGATTATTTCAAAGTCTTTTCTCAATTTCTTGCCCCGGGCTAATGTTTACGTTTTAAGGTAGCCTCTGGGGAAGGACACGCATTGACCTCTTTGGACTCTGACATATATATATAATATATACCAAAATCTCAATTGAGACTCGTTAGTGAGGGTCTCGCTTCGCTCGCCCAATAAGGAATTGATAATGTCGTACATTTTCATTGCTACTATATTTCAGAAGGCTTACAAGCCGAAACGTTTTGTGAATATTATATAGATTTTAATGCTACTAGCTAAGCTAAAATATTGAATTGCAAGGAATTGATTAATAATCACAAGATTAAATATGTGTGTGCTTATAGGTGTGGATGTGGACACGCCCACTTCTTGGCTTTGCTTCAGATGTGTTCTTTCTGTTATTTTTTATTGTTTACAACATAATTGGTCATGTTGTCGTGGTGACATCTATTGTGAACCTTGACCTTCCTCCTGTCCCTGCCTTGGTGCTATCGATAGAAGAGGTAAATGTGATGACCGTTACCCATTTATTACGGTAGTGGCAACCTTTTTCGCATGACTGTACCCATATTGATATCGATTGCAACTATGGTGATACCCTTAACATCATAGCAATACACCACACGAAAGACCCCTTCAGTGACCACCCCTTACCAGCACAGCTACTACCCCTTACCAGCACAGTGACCATCCCTTACCAGCACAATGACGACCCCTTACCGGCACAGTGACCATCCCTTACCAGCACAGCGACGACCCCTGAACAGCATAGTGACCATCCCTTACCAGACAGCGACGACCCCTGAACAGCACAGCAACGACCCCTTATCAGCACAGTGACGACCTTACCAGCACACACAGTGACCAACCCTTACCAGCACAGCGACCACCCCTTAACAGCACAGCGATGACCCCTTCATAGCACAATGTTGACCCCTTATCATTTTAGTGTATGTGTGTTTGTAGCTGAGGTTTACAATGAAGGGGATATCGTTTGTGCGTGAGAATGCGTACAAAGTCCTGTATCCGTGGAATGAGGAGGACAGAACTGGTCCAGCTGTCTGGTATGCTGGACAAATGTCCCCCCAAGTGGGCTCCTTCTCACAGTACCTCTACTTTCTGTTTGCCCCTACACTACTCTACAGAGACAACTATCCCAGGTGAGGCTAGGGACTTGAATGTTGGTATCCTTGTATCCCAGGTGAGGTTAGGTGTTGGCCCCCTTGTATCCCAGGTGAGGTTGGGTGTTGGCCCCCTTGTATCCCAGGTGAGGTTAGGTGTTGGTCCCTTGTATTCCAGGTGAGGTTGGGTGTTGGCCCCCTTGTATCCCAGGTGAGGTTAGGTGTTGGCCCCCTTGTATCCCAGGTGAGGTTGGGTGTTGGTCCCCTTGTATCCCAGGTGAGGTTAGGTATTGGTCCCCTTGTATCCCAGGTGAGGTTAGGTATTGGTCCCCTTGTATCCCAGGTGAGGTTAGGTGTTGGCCCCCTTGTATCCCAGGTGAGGTTAGGTGTTGGTCCCCTTGTATTCCAGGTGAGGTTGGGTGTTGGCCCCCTTGTATCCCAGGTGAGGTTAGGTGTTGGCCCCCTTGTATCCCAGGTGAGGTTGGGTGTTGGTCCCCTTGTATCCCAGGTGAGGTTAGGTATTGGTCCCCTTGTATCCCAGGTGATTGTTTAGCGGTTTGCGTGGCCCCCCTTGTATCCCATGTAGGGTTCAGGTTTGGTCCCCTTGTAATCCCAGGTGAGGTTAGGTGTTGGCCCTTGTATCCGCAGGTGAGGTTACGTTGTGTGCCCCCGTGTATCCCAGGTGATGTTGAGTGTTGGCCCCCTTGTTCTCCTATCCAGGTGAGGTTAGGTGTTTGGCCCCCCTTGTATCCCAGGTGAGGTTTGGGTGTTGGCCCCCTTGTATCCCAGTTGAGTGAGTTTGGTCCCTTGTATCCCAAGGTGAGGTAGTTGTTGGTCCCCTTGTTCCCAGTTTAGTTATGTTTGTTGTTCCCTTGTATCCCCAGTTGAGTTAGGGTGTTGGCCCCCGCTTGTAGTCCCCATTTAGTTTAGGTTGTTGGCCCCCTGTACCCACGTTTATTTTAGGTGTTTTGGCCCTTGTATCCCATTTAGGTTATGTTTGGCCCCCTTGTATCCCAGGTTAGGTTAGGGTTGGCCCCCCTTGTATCCTCCCAGGTGAGGTTGGGTTTGGTTGTCCCCCTTGATCCCCAGTTTATGTTAGGTGTGGCCCCCTTGTATCCCAGGTGAGGTTAGTTGTTGCCCCCTTGTATCCCAGGTGATGTTGGGTGTTGGCCCCTTTAATCCCAGTTGAGGTTAGGTGTTTGGCCACCTTTGTATCCTCAGTGAGGTTGGGTGTTGGGGTCCCCCTTGTTATCCAGGTGAGGTTAGGTGTGGGCCCCCTTTATCCCGGTGGAGTTTGGCCCCCTTGTATCCTCCCAGGTGGGTTAGGTCCTTGTATCCCAGGTGAGGTTAGGTGTTGGCCCCCTTGTATCCCAGGTGAGGTTGGGTGTTGGCCCCCTTGTATCGCAGGTGAGGTTGGGTGTTGGTCCCCTTGTATCCCAGGTGAGGTTAGGTGTTGGTCCCCTTGTATCCCAGGTGAGGTTAGGTGTTGGTCCCCTTGTATCCCAGGGGAGGTTAGGTGTTGGCCCCCTTGTATCCCAGGTGAGGTTAGGTGTTGGCCCCCTTGTATCCCAGGTGAGGTTAGGTGTTGGTCCCCTTGTATCCCAGGTGAGGTTAGGTGTTGGCCCCCTTGTATCCCAGGTGAGGTTAGGTGTTGGTCCCCTTGTATCCCAGGTGAGGTTAGGTGTTGGTCCCCTTGTATCCCAGGTGAGGTTAGGTGTTGGTCCCCTTGTATTTCAGGTGAGGTTAGGTGTTGGTCCCCTTGTATCCCAGGTGAGGTTGGGTGTTGGTCCCCTTGTATCCCAGGTGAGGTTAGGTGTTGGCCCCCTTGTATCCCAGGTGAGGTTAGGTGTTGGTCCCCTTGTATCCCAGGTGAGGTTAGGTGTTGGTCCCCTTGTATCCCAGGTGAGGTTGGGTGTTGGTCCCCTTGTATCCCAGGTGAGGTTAGGGAGCTTGAATTTATATGTATGAAGTTATTTGATAAAATTTTGTATCTTCCTATAGTATCTTTTTCGATTATCGCTGCAAGTTGTGTGTATTAGTGTATGTGTGTGTGTATATATATATGTGTGTGTGTGTGTTAGAATTCCACGGACTAGCTGGCTGCGAGTTTTTGCTCATTTTATGAAAGTAAGTTTCTTTAATTAGTGATGATGTAATGATGATATAATAATATCCTTTTATTAGTTTGCCATATCTGTCACATTTATCATCATAGTAACAAAGGAAGTATTTGGTGCTCAAGTGAAGAAGTGAGTGCTGTACTATTCTAAGAGGCGTGGCTCTAATGTAATTATTGGTAGCAGTTAATGCTTCGATACAGAACTTTGTGTATGTGAGGAAAACTTCAGTTAGAGGGTGTGGCTATGTACTTTGAAGTTATACTATGAGGTGTGGCTATTTACTGTGAGGTGTGGCTATGTACTGTGAGGTGCGGCTATTTACTGTGAGGTGTGGCTATTTACTGTGAGGTGTGACTTTAGAATTATAGATTAAGGAAGCTTCATTTGTGGATGGGACAGGGAGGGTTCTATGGGAGGGGGAGGAGGGAGGCAGCCCTGTTTAGGGGGAGCTCAGCTTAGGGAAAAGTCTCAATGCTCCTCCCTTCCTCCCCCCCTTTTTTTATCCTAAAGTTTCCTCTAGGTTACATTGGCAGTGTAAAGAGATATGGATGTGATTGTTGTGGGTTGTACTGTGTTGAAGAGCAGCTGCTCTCTTATCTTTACTAGTTGTGCTTTGCTACTACGTACATCACTACTATTTTCTTCAAGTTATACCACAGTTGGTTAGTAGTGGTACACATCGTGTACTGACACACTTACATCACCTTACTCATTGTTCCCATTTGGGTAAGGTGGAGGCGAATAACGGGTAAGGTGGGGAGAATAACGGGTAAGGTGGGGAGAATAGCGGGTAAGGTGGGGTGAATAAGGTGGGGTGAATAGTGGGTAAGGTGGGGTGAATAGCGGGTAAGGTGGGGTGAATAACGGGTAAGGTGGGGTGAATAGCGGGTGAATAGCGGGTAAGGTGGGGTGAATAGCGGGTAAGGTGGGGTGAATAGCGGGTAAGGTGGAAGAGAATAACGGGTAAGGTGGGGTGAATAGCGAGTATGGTTGAGAAAAATAGTGGTAAGGTATCTTGTATAGGGTGGACTGTAGCATGTGTATTTGGTACAGGGTGGACAGTAGCAAATGTATTTGGTACAGGGTGGACAGTAAGGAGATGCTTGTAACCTTTCTTCACTGTATGCTGTGGGGGATGTTGATACATTTCATGGCCTGCTATATCTTACTGGAATCTTGGAGCAACCTCTTTGGAGAGCTTCTCAGATTTGCCGACAGAGAATTTTACTTGGTAAGCATCTATGTTAAGTAGTACTCACACCTTACCTATTCTGCAATCATATGCTAAGACTGTTATTAATTGGTATGGAGTTAATTGGTTGCCATGGTAATTGTTTTTGGCTTCAGGACTGGTGGACGTGTACATCATTTTCCGACTATCACAGGAAATGGAATTTAATCATCCATGACTGGATCAAGGCCTACATCTATCAGGATATGAAAGATGTGAGTTGACCACACCTACCACAACAGGAGAAACTATTACATGTTTTATCATGTGCTCAATGTTGTGTGTATGTATGTTTCTATGTGTGTGTAGTTGTTTCGGAGCAAGCTGTACAATAAGGTGGCAGTGTTCCCTACTATTCTGATATCAGGTCTGTGTCATGAGTATGTGTTGTGGGCTCCCATGAGGTTCGTCATGCCCGTGCTAGTGATACAGTTCTCCGTGTTTGGAGGTGAGCATTAATTAGCTATAATTGGCAAGTGAGCGAGACACTATCAGGGGTAACTCAATTGAAAATTGGGAATATTTGTTTATATATGTGGGGACGTACGTATGTCATTTGTACTTTGACCTTCGCGTATTTTTGTGTTTGCTTGGTAGTCCACCCTGTCCCAAACTTCACTAAACAGAATCTTCCGGTTTATTGATCATTATCCCTATCACCGTAGAAATAGAATTGTTTATCGTTTTGTTTGGCTGTTGTTTTTTTCCAATTCAAACAGTTGCTGCGAGTGGTTACTATGGCATTTAAATACCTTTACCAATTTAAAAACTCGACATTATTTTTAGTATCTTTGAGTGTTAGAAGTTAAAATCAATCATATAATAATAGTGTAGTTTTAGGCTCGCTCGCCATTTGTGTTCAAGCATATCACTAGTTATGTATTTACAGGTAGGAGGCATTTGATTGTAGGAGCAAACATTTGATGGACCTAGCCATACTCGTGGGACTGGGTCCCTATCTAGAACTTAGTCAAGGATTAACAAACGCTGCAATTAATAGCTATGTGGAATAAATTGGTACACAGCTAAAAATGTATTCTTGAGCTACCTATACATATGGCAGTTTGCTTTTAAATATGACCAAAGGTGTGAGCCCTCAGTGTGTGTATGTATGTGTGTTTGTAGCATTGCTGACACTGGTGCGACCCAGTCATAAAGTGGGCTGGAACTACTTCCTCCATATTGGTCTCCATATGGGCGTGTCCATTATGGTGTTCTGTTATACGATGGAGTTGTATGCCCGCAAGATTTGTCCTCTGGAAGAAAACATTCTCAATACATTTGTGCCACGTTTTTATTCCTGTTACTGGTGACATAAGGCACGTGCTACTAAAACGATCTATACTTTTTTTGTGTGTGTGTGATATCTGACATTTCTTCTCTTGGCTCTACTTGTTTGGAATAATATTTGTCAACTTAGTTTCATACGGTAAAGGGTCATGCAGATGTCAGTACAAATATATAATTTTTTAGCCAGCCTAGAAACCGCAAACTTGCGAGATGGGTTGCTGCTGCAGCGGAGCGAGGGACGGTACATTATAGATAACGCCAGGTAAGACTATAAGTAACAAAATGGCATTTTCTATGCAGATTTTGGCCGCTCTTTGCACTCTGCTCATAACAAGCAGCGTGCACAACACGGTAGTCCTCCTCTGGCGTGGTCGTCGCTAGCCGCTGCAAGAGCAAAGGGTTGGGCTGAAACACTTGCGGAGTCCGGTACGTTAGAGCACGGAAACTACAAGGGATTTGGCCAGAACTTGGCGTACAAAATGGGAGCAGAGTTGACGGGAGCAGAAACTGCAGAAATGTGGTATCAAGAAGTAGAGCAGTACGACTTCAATAGGCCTGGTTACCAGAACGGTACTGGACACTTCACGCAACTAGTGTGGGCAGCCACTACGCACATGGGCGCTGCCAAGGTGGTGTGTGGCAACCGTTCTTACGTCGTGGCTAATTACAGTCCTGCTGGCAATGTCGCAAATGAAACACAATTTGAACAAAACGTAAAGAGAAGATTACCTTAGTCAGTAGCAACATTAATTGAATGAATAAAATTATTGTCAGATAGCATGGAATAAAATGATCTGAATGAGATTATAAGTAATTATTAATAATTGTCTAAAACTCTTTGAATCTAGTTACTTCATACTTGGCATCATCAGTGAGGAAACTGTAGCACACACACACACACACCACATGAATAGGTAAATGTATTATGGTGCATACATGAACTACAGTGACTGACCTATACCAGAGCAAGGGCAGAGGAATAGTGGATAGATGCCAGAGAGCATGAGCATCAAGAACCCAACCAATAGGAGGAAAGTCCAACAGCTGCAAATATCAGTCATGGAACACTCAACACAAATCTTAGGACACTATTTATGAAACGACACACTGTATTCAACAGAACTACTCGCTCGCTCACTTCACTAACCTCGAGCAGAACTAATGCAGATGTCAATACAACCGTTAGAGCACATTTCCACACGTAGTCACGCCTCTTCCACTCCTATATGCACATACACACAAACATACACACTGCTATCACTGGAATGCCCTAAGATATATACCTTTATGCACCAATATATCCAGATAGCTGCATACACTGCACCTACACACATATATACTGAGACGGTCAACATAGTGAGTGTGTGGTGATATATATTACTGTACCAGCAGCAGATTATCCCGACATTCCCATACAATATATACTTGGCCCATACACTACATGTTGGTCAGTATAATACTTAGGATTGAGCAAAGAGCGGAAATACACTCGCTATAAAATATTGCTGCAGTAGTCTCCTAGATAGACCACAGTCTCTAGTAGACTCACTCACAGCTATTGTTCTATCCTAGATAGACCACAGTCTCTAGTAGACTCACAGCTATTGTTCTATCCTAGATAGACCAGTCTCTAGTAGACTCACAGCTATTGTTCTATCCTAGATAGACCAGTCTCTAGTAGACTCACAGCTATTGTTCTATCCTAGATAGACCAGTCTCTAGTAGACTCACAGCTATTGTTCTATCCTAGATAGACCAGTCTCTAGTAGACTCACAGCTATTGTTCTATCATAGATAGACCAGTCTCTAGTAGACTCACAGCTATTGTTCTATCATAGATAGACCAGTCTCTAGTAGACTCACAGCTATTGTTCTATCCTAGATAGACCATAGTGACTAACCCGCTACAACTGCTGCAGTCATGTGAAGTTGATAGTCAAACTTGTAAAAAGTCAAATACGACACATGAGACAGGAACAGTGCCAACAAAGACATGCAGTACACACCTGCAGACCTACACACACAGACACACACACAGACACACACACATGATATCTATTCTATAGTATGTGGACTTCCACTTACCAGGTCAATCGTTCAGTCGAGTCTGATAATCTGTGACAAGTACACAGAGAAAATGTGTCAACTGATAGTGTGTGAGTTCAATGGCTGAGTGTGTGGAGAGTGAGGGAGTGAGAATGTAATATTTCAAATGTGGTGTACTTATATCTGCACATAAAGTATGTATGAATAGGTCACTCTGGATGCCAGGGATGAAATTCAGATGAGGTCGTTGCCACAATGCAAGAAATCAAATGTACTATTTTGTTCTGTACCTTGAAATGATATCACACACACACGCACGCACGCACACACACACACACACACTTGTTAACAAGTATAAGACCAAAACATTCTCTTTGTGACTTGACTATTGGATTAGGACAATGAGTTGTCAAGTATGAACAATCTGTTGCATATAGCTGACAAACAACGCACTAACCAAGATACGGTAACTTATCATCGTCATTAATTCAAACAGAAAAAGAACTCCGGTAAGTTTGTAAGACTTAACTGCATCCTGCAACATTCTGATCATGTCAGAGACAATCAAATTCAAAGCAGTAAACAAATACATTTCCTCAGATGGTATGGGTCAACTACACCTAAACTAGAAAATATCCAATATTTTATATTTGTTACCCCTGACAATGATGTCCTGCTAGCTCGCCAAGTGGGTGTCCCACTTGCTATTCCAAAGAATGAGACACCGCCCACCAGATTCTAGCCATCTATCTACTAAGCTCCACCCACCGAATGAATTGGATCATGAGTCCACTAACAATGAATCCCGCAGCACTGAAGTAGTCCAACTTCTCCGTGACCGGCAGATCCCTGCTATGGAACACCGTTGACCACACCCACACATTCACACTCACCTACAGGAAGTCATACAGGATTTTTACTGGAATAGCTGTAATTAACTACACCCATTCTTAACACTCACTACTTAGATGCACACTGTATATATGAAAGTGAATATACTCCACAGGTCACATGTATGATCAGTGTTTGGTCACATGTATGATCAGTGTTTGGTCACATGTATGATTAGTGTTTGGTCACATGTATGATCAGTGTTTGGTCACATGTATGATTAGTGTTTGGTCACATGTATGATCAGTGTTTGGTCACATGTATGATCAGTGTTTGGTCACATGTATGATCAGTGTTTGGTCACATGTATGATTAGTGTTTGGTCACATGTATGATCAGTGTTTGGTCACATGTATGATCAGTGTTTGGTCACATGTATGATTAGTGTGTGGTCACATGTATGATCAGTGTTTGGTCACATGTATGATTAGTGTTTGGTCACATGTATGATCAGTGTTTGGTCACATGTATGATTAGTGTTTGGTCACATGTATGATTTTATAAGCTTACTACCTATAGAATGCAACTTTAGCTATTGGACTATATCATTACAAAAATTCTGGAGGGGGAAAACTGCGGCTGGAGAGGGGAATTCCCACTTAGTGTCCCTACTACACTGTATGAAACCTTGACTTATATACACACCTGGACTTCATATAGTGCACAAATAATCCCTGTGACTAGAGATGAGTCTAACTTGTGACTAGTGTAGAGATGAGATGAGTCTAACTTGTGACTAGTAAGAGATGAGATGAGTCTAACTTGTGACTAGTGTAGAGATGAGATGAGTCTAACTTGTGACTAGTGTAGAGATGAGATGAGTCTAACTTGTGACTAGTGTAGAGATGAGATGAGTCTAACTTGTGACTAGTGTAGAGATGAGATGAGTCTAACTTGTGACTAGTGTAGAGATGAGATGAGTCTAACTTGTGACTAGTGTAGAGATGAGTCTAACTTGTGACTAGTATAGAGATGAGATGAGTCTAACTTGTGACTAGTGTAGAGATGAGATGAGTCTAACTTGTGACTAGTGTAGAGATGAGATGAGTCTAACTTGTGACTAGTGTAGAGATGAGATGAGTCTAACTTGTGACTAGTATAGAGATGAGATGAGTCTAACTTGTGACTAGTGTAGAGATGAGATGAGTCTAACTTGTGACTAGATGAGATGATCTAACTTGTGACTAGTGTAGAGATGAGATGAGTCTAACTTGTGACTAGTGTAGAGATGAGTATAGAGATGAGTCTAACTTGTGACTAGTGTGAGATCTAACTTGTGACTAGTATAGAGATGAGATGAGTCTAACTTGTGACTAGTGTAGAGATGAGATGAGTCTAACTTGTGACTAGTATAGAGATGAGTGACTAGTGTAGAATGAGATGAGTCTAACTTGTGACTAGTGTAGAGAATGAGAGATGAATCTAACTTGTGACTATATAGAGATGATCTAACTAACTTGTGACTAGTGTAGAGATGAGATGAGTCTAACTTGTGACTAGTATAGAGATGAGATGAGTCTAACTTGTGACTAGTGTAGAGATGAGATGAGTCTAACTTGTGACTAGTATAGAGATGAGATGAGTCTAACTTGTGACTAGTGTAGAGATGAGATGAGTCTAACTTGTGACTAGTGTAGAGATGAGATGAGTCTAACTTGTGACTAGTGTAGAGATGAGATGAGTCTAACTTGTGACTAGTGTAGAGATGAGTCTAACTTGTGACTAGTGTAGATGAGTGAGTGAGTCTAACTTGTGACTAGTGTAGAGATGAGATGAGTCTAACTTGTGACTAGTGTAGAGATGAGATGAGTCTAACTTGTGACTAGTATAGAGATGAGATGAGTCTAACTTGTGACTAGTGATAGAGAGTGAGATGAGTCTAACTTGTGACTAGTGTAGAGATGAGATGAGTCTAACTTGTGACTAGTGTAGAGATGAGATAGAGTGACTAACTTGTGACTAGTGTAGAGATGAGATGAGTCTAACTTGTGACTAGTATAGAGATGAGATGAGTCTAACTTGTGACTAGTGTAGAGATGAGATGAGTCTAACTTGTGACTAGTGTAGAGATGAGTCTAACTTGTGACTAGTATAGAGATGAGATGAGTCTAACTTGTGACTAGTGTAGAGATGAGTCTATGAGTCTAACTTGTGACTAGTGTAGAGATGAGTCTAACTTGTGACTAGTATAGAGATGAGTCCCTAACTTGTGACTAGTGTGAGAGATGAGATGAGTCCCTAACTTTTGACTAGTAAGAGATGATTAGTCCCTAACTTTGACTAGTATAGATGATGAGTCTAACTTGTGACCAACTTGTGATAGTGTAGAGATGAGTTCTAACTTGGACTAGTTGTGAGAATGAGAATGATCTAACGTGTGACTAGTGTCAGATGAGATGATTCCTAACTTGTGACTAGTGGTAGAGATGAGTCTAACTTGTACTAGTGTAAGATAGTCCACCTGGTGACTATGTAGAGATGAGATGAGTCCTAACAACGTGTGACTAGTGTAGAGATGAATGATCTAACTTGTTACTATATCAGATTAATGGAGTCTAACTTGTGACTAGTGTAGAGATGAGATGAGTCTAACTTGTGACTAGTATAGAGATGAGTCTAACTTGTGACTAGTGTAGAGATGAGATGAGTCTAACTTGTGACTAGTGTAGAGATGAGATGAGTCTAACTTGTGACTAGTGTAGAGATGAGTCTAACTTGTGACTAGTATAGAGATGAGATGAGTCTAACTTGTGACTAGTGTAGAGATGAGATGAGTCTAACTTGTGACTAGTATAGAGATGAGATGAGTCTAACTTGTGACTAGTGTAGAGATGAGATGAGTCTAACTTGTGACTAGTGTAGAGATGAGTCTAACTTGTGACTAGTATAGAGATGAGATGAGTCTAACTTGTGACTAGTGTAGAGATGAGATGAGTCTAACTTGTGACTAGTGTAGAGATGAGTCTAACTTGTGACTAGTATAGAGATGACTAACTTGTGCTTGTGACTAGTATAGAGATGAGTATAGAGATGAGTCTAACTTGTGACTAGTGTAGAGATGAGTCTCTACTCTATTATTTGAAGAAGCTTAACAGTGCCACTTGCTAAGTTTATCACTTTTCTAATATAAAATGAAAATGAAATATAAAATAATAATAAACAGTCACAAACACACTTTCTGACATTGATTGCATTTCCTTGCAGTGATATTTCTCATTATTCCATGTTGGGCTGGCATTCACTGACTGTTTGCTATACTTTGCCTGTAGTTGTGTACTTTGTAGCCCTAGAGTTAGCATCTGGCTCCAACACGACTGGCCATTGTGACCTACACTGGAAACCACAGGCACTACATCCACTGGACAAACAACTGGAACACAATCAACTGCTGAACACCACTCCCTCTTGCCTCGCTCTATAGCTGGTTTATCTACCCACACCTTACCAAAAATTGAATGAAGAGGACCTTGTGGTAAGGATACGAGACAGGAGAGAACCGCCGGAACCTGGTATATCCCACTACGACAGCCACACCATTCAACACTGAGAACAGAGCAGATGCTGGCTCCTGGACTCCCAGCAACCTCACAAATGGCCACTATAAAAATAAGAATATAACAAACCATATCTAGCAGTGTGTTCTATAGCACTGTAGAGACATGTGGTCTACAGTGCAATAGATCAACAGGTCCACGTGTGGTTCATAGTGGTCTCAACAGGTCCACATGTGATTCATAGTGGTCTCAACAGGTCCACATGTGATCCATAGTGGTCTCAACAGGTCCACATGTGATCCATAGTGGTCTCAACAGGTCACTCTGTTTCATCTGACACTGTTTCATCTGACACTGTTTCATCTGACACCGTTACATCTGACACTCTGTTTCATCTGACAGTTTCATCTGACACTGTTTCATCTGACACTGTTTCATCTGACACTGTTTCATCTGACACTGTTTCATCTGACACTCTGTTTCATCTGACACTGTTTCATCTGACACAGTTTCATCTGATACTGTTTCATCTGACACTCTGTTTCATCTGACACTGTTTCATCTGACACTGTTTCATCTGACACCGTTTCACCTGACACCCGTTTCATCTGACACCGTTTCATCTGATACTGTTTCATCTGACACTGTTTCATCTGACACTGTTTCATCTGACTCTGTTTCATCTGACACTCTGTTTCATCTAACACTGTTTCATCTAACACTGTTTCATCTGACACTGTTTCAACTGACACTCTGTTTCATCTGACACTGTTTCATCTGACACTGTTTCATCTGACACTGTTTCATCTGACACTGTTTCATCTGACACTGTTTCAACTGACACTCTGTTTCATCTGACACCGTTTCATCTGACACTGTTTCATCTGACTGTTTCATCTGACACTCTGTTTCATCTGACACTGTTTTATCTGACACTGTTTCATCTGACACTCTGTTTCATCTGACACCGTTTCATCTGACACTGTTTCATCTGACACTGTTCATCTGATACTGTTTCATCTGACACTGTTTCATCTGACACTGTTTCAACTGACACCGTTTCACCTGACACTCGTTTCATCTGACACCGTTTCATCTGACACTGTTTCATCTGACTCTGTTTCATCTGACACTGTTTCATCTGACACTGTTTCATCTGACTCTGTTTCATCTGACACTCTGTTTCATCTAACACTGTTTCATCTGACACTGTTTCAACTGACACTGTTTCATCTGACACTGTTTCAACTGACACTCTGTTTCATCTGACACTGTTTCATCTGACACTGTTTCATCTGACTGTTTCATCTGACACTGTTTCATCTGACACTGTTTCATCTGACACTGTTTCAACTGACACTCTGTTTCATCTGACACCGTTTCATCTGACACTGTTTCATCTGACACTGCTTCATCTGACACTGTTTCATCTGACTCTGTTTCAACTGACAGTTTCATCTGACTGTTTTATCTGACACTGTTTCATCTGACTCTGTTTCATCTGACACTGTTTCATCTGACAGTTTCATCTGATACTGTTTCATCTGACACTGTTTCATCTGACTCTGTTTCATCTGACACTGTTTCATCTGATACTGTTTCATCTGACACTCCGTTTCATCTGACTCTGTTTCATCTGACACTGTTTCATCTGACTCTGTTTCATCTGACACTGTTTCATCTGACTCTGTTTCATCTGACACTGTTTCATCTGACTCTGTTTCATCTGACACTGTTTCATCTGACTCTGTTTCATCTGACACTGTTTCATCTGACACTGTTTCATCTGACTCTGTTTCATCTGACACTGTTTCATCTGACTCTGTTTCATCTGACAGTTTCATCTGACTGTTTCATCTGACACTGTTTCATCTGATACTGTTTCATCTGACACTCTGTTTCATCTGACACTGTTTCATCTGACTGTTTCATCTGACACTGTTTCATCTGACACTGTTTCATCTGACACTGTTTCATCTGACTCTGTTTCATCTGACACTCTGTTTCATCTGACTCTGTTTCATCTGACACTGTTTCATCTGACTGTTTCATCTGACACTGTTTCATCTGACACTGTTTCATCTGACACTGTTTCATCTGACTGTTTCATCTGACACTCTGTTTCATCTGACTCTGTTTCATCTGACACTGTTTCATCTGACTCTGTTTCATCTGACACTGTTTCATCTGACACTGTTTCATCTGACACTGTTTCATAGTCGTGACTGCACTATTTTCATGCGGCTGAACTGTTTTGTGGCTCTACAGCGAAAAAATTCTGTTTGAATTCCTGTGAGCACTTTAAAGTGTGCTTTAAAGGTTCGCAGAATGCTTAAGCACTTTTAAAGTGCTTTCAAGCATAATCTCAAGCACTCCATTACAAACTACAGCCACACTATTTTTAATTACGGAAATACCTCAAGGGTTTATAATTAGCAAAAAGCCATTACTTGTTACATGTGATGAACATTAGTCTTTATTGCCGAAGGTCCATGTGCATGCCTTCCACAGAGGGGAAGTGCTAATGTACAATTTACATTTTTGTTATCATGTTCATTGAAAATGCTTAGTGCTAAAAGGCACTCACCAAGAATTTTGAATTTATGGGCTTAAGTACAAGCACAAGTGATGTATTTACCGAAGTGCTTGAAAACACTATCAATCACTTCAGAGAAAGTGCTAAAATACTTATAAGCATAAATTGCTTGAACCCATGTCTGGTCAACACCTCTTGTATGTGTGATTCATATTGATGTCTAAAAACAAGTCAGATTTAATTCACTAGTGAATATTTAACTATCTTAATGTCATAGTAATCAAGAACACTATCATCCATAATATTTCTACTTTATTATTTATAATTAAACTTAGCTGAAATATTGCTGAATGTTTCCCATTGAAAATTAATAAGCTAACCTTTCCAAAGAACTGTCTGACAGGTTTTCCCTGTCTAATGTCTTCAGCAGTGACTTGGTGCATGCATGTATACAAGCAGTTATCTCGACAACTCCAACCAGTCCATTTCAACCCCCACGACAATTCTTCTCTGTTTTTAAGCCCGCATTTGGACGTAAAACATTTATCTTTACAGAATGAGAATTCATAGCTAATGTCTCCCAGACTTCCAGAGCACACCACACAACAGTAAATTAAAATAATTGGAAATACACCTACAGCTACAGAAATAAATTTCATTTTCGCAATTCTAAATAATGCACGTTAGCTAACCCAAGCTAAACGATTCTTTCCAATTATTTCTATTTAAAGCGCGCTATAATGGCTTAGTGAAAAGTCCTGCTTATACTTGCTTTCTTACCTAAGTAATGGAGAGGTCAGGCAGGAGACGCTCTAGGTATGATGTCACATGCAATTCTACATTGTAATATGGTTTAGTTAATTTAATATTCTTTAAAGAGTATTGAGGCTTGTTTCTTTAAGTTGAAGTTGTACGTAAGTCTATAATTTAGTCATTAAAGTTGTGTTAACGTGAATTATTATTTCTGGAAACTTGAAATAGTGAAGTTGCTATTGGGAGTGCAGATTGAAATTGTCTCAACTTCTTGAGTGCAGTCACTATCAGCATGATATAACCTTGCACCTAGCAGTGAGTCCATTCCAGTATGAGATTGGGAGAGCTGATCTCCTGCCACTTTATGAGTTGTAGTGGACGGCACATTTTGAGAATTGTATTTGTGGAGGTGTAAATGCAATCATTAATATGTTATCAATAGGATAGCTATTTCAGAGTGAGCTAAGAGTTGCATGCAGCGGTCAGTCTGTTTCCATGCAGCACAAGCTTGACTTAGCTATACTAGGGTAGGTACAGTTGGTTCTTATGGATGTGAGTTTTTTTTGTGTGTGTGTGTATGTGACAGGTCTCGAAGTCCACACAGCAGCAGAAATAAGAGAAGTAGAAGGTGAGCAAATGGAGGCTCTCAGCTGGTGAACATTGTGTGTGTGTGCTGGTGTAAGTGGTACTGTACTTTTATTCATTTTATTCAGAGATAGTGCAGATAGAGGACGACGGTCTAGAAGCAGAGAAAGACAAAGACGTTCAAGGAGCAGGGATCGAGACAGACGTTCGAGGAGCAGGGATCGAGACAGACGCTCGAGGAGCAGGGATCGAGACAGACGCTCGAGGAGCAGGGATCGGGGACGAAGGTCAAGGAGTAGAGATCGTGGGCGGAGATCGAGAAGTAGAGAACGGAGTCAGAGGTCAAGAAGCAGGGAGCGGGGTCGGAGGTCAAGAAGCAGGGAGCGGGGTCAGAGGTCAAGAAGTAGAGATAGGAGATCCAGGAGTCAAGAAAGAGACAAGAGACACCGTTCCCATAGCAATGAGGGACACAGAGAGAAAAGTGATTCAGTTGATGGGATAGATGAGGACGAGGAAAAGAATAATCGAACTGACTCTCAAGTAGAACAGAGACAAGTAAGGCACTGCCAAGAGGGACAGTGGGATGAGGTATAGGGACAGTGGGATGAGGTATAGGGACAGTGGGATGAGGTATAGGGACAGTGGGATGAGGTATAGGGACAGTGGGATGAGGTGTAGGGACAGTGGGATGAGGTGTAGGGACAGTTGGATGAGGTATAGGGACAGTTGGATGAGGTATAGGGACAGTGGGATGAGGTGTAGGGACAGTGGGATGAGGTGTAGGGACAGTTGGATGAGGTATAGGGACAGTTGGATGAGGTATAGGGACAGTGGGATGAGGTGTAGGGACAGTGGGATGAGGCGTAGGGACAGTGGGATGAGGTGTAGGGACAGTGGGATGAGGTGTAGGGACAGTGGGATGAGGTGTAGGGACAGTGGGATGAGGTATAGGGACAGTGGGATGAGGTGTAGGGACAGTGGGATGAGGTGTAGGGACAGTGGGATGAAGTATAGGGACAGTGGGATAAGGTATAGGGATAGTGGGATGAGGTATAGGGACAGTGGGATGAGGTATAGGGACAGTGGGATTAGGTATAGGGACAGTGGGATGAGGTATAGGGACAGTGGGATGAGGTGTAGGGACAGTGGGATGAGGTATATTTTGCTCATGACAAGAAGAATGTATAATTTTTGTTTGTTTAGCCACTGTCTTTAGAAGAAATGATTGCTAAGAAGGAGGAGAAGGAACAGCAACAGTCCAAAGTGAGTGTTTAGGAGCAATGTGTAATCATTTCAAGGTACTTACCAGGATAAAGTATACGTACAGTATATCCTGTCTATTTGACCTGGGAGGAAAAAGTCATAGCTACAGTTGCATTGTAATGTTTTGTTACCATGGCAATAGAATGGTAGCTATGTTACCGTGGCAATGAAGTAGTAGCTATGTCACCATGGCAATGATGTAGTAGCTATATCACCATGGCAATGGGATGGTAGCTGTGTCACCATGGCAATGTGTGTGTGTGTGTGTGTTAGCCACTGTTTTTAAGTAAAGCTGAGCGTGCAGCTTTAGCCTTGAAGAGAAGGCAAGAGGAAGTGGATGCTCAGAGACAGGCCAGAGAGTTGGAGAGAAGTCAGAGACAGGAGTACCTGGATAAAGCTGCCGGTGGAGGAGAGGGTGGGCGGAGGAGGTGGGCGGAGGATAGGGATGAGGAGAAAGAAAGACTAAGAGGAGAAGGAATTACACTCAAGGACAAAGAGAAGGAAATGGAAGCGATTAAGGTAGTTATGAAGGTTGGGACAGATCACAAAGAACTAGGAATGGATTTAATATGTTTATTTTACTTGGAATGTATTATGATAATATTATTATGTATGTTTTCAGTCTCGATATTTGGGGGCTGAAAAGAAGAGACGGCGAATGAGAAGATTGGCAGATAGGAAGTTTGTGTTTGACTGGGACACTGGAGAAGACACTTCTACTGACTTTAATCCCATGTGTGTGAGATACAGAGATGCACATACCTCCCTTACACACACACACACACACACACACACACACACACACACACACACACGATCGTTTAGTTGTAATGCTAGACCATTTCTTTTATTTACAGCAGTACATATTCCTATTCCCACTTTGTGTATCACTTGAGGTATTAGATGTAGCTGTGGGATATGGTTAGAGCAGATAGTGAAAGAGCACCACAATGCAGCGTGGATTATGGTCGGCCATCGGACATTTGCCATCCACGAGTGCTTGAGATCCGACCTGGTCGGCTATTTAGCTGGCCGAAGGGATCAGATCTGGTTATTATTGTGTACTTTGCGGTTACATTTTTCAGGCATATCGGTTAGTGTTTATAATTCTTGTGCTTCTCCGTTGTAGTTCAAATCTAACCAGCTACTGTATTGTTCGATCCCGGCATGGGCACTTTATTTCTCTTTATTTATTTTTCCTGTTCTTTTTATTTCTCTCTCTCTTTTCTCCTTTCTTTTACTGTGTACTTTTCTTTTCTTTTTCCCGTTTTCTCCATCTTTTTCCCTTTTCTTTTTCTTTGCACTCTTCTAGTTTTATACATGTATGATTTGTTGTTGTTTTTTAGTTTTTTTTTGTTTGTTTTTTAAACTTTATTGCAGATTTATTTTCCCCATTACATTGATGCACCTCACTCAAACTTTGTTCCCATTTTGAATAATTTGATCCAGTGTCCATGCTCAATAATTTAATATCCTACACTTGGTAACATAGCCCAACAATACACTTCAGCATTAACTCTCAGTGACCTACTGCACTCACAACTAGCTAAGACCATGAACGAGACTTTTCACAAAATACTTTTTCCACAGAACTATTGACACAATAATTGAAATGACGATTAATTTTTTTAAATATTATTGATCAATAATATGAATTAATTTTACTCATTTGGAAGCCTATAAAGCAATACAAATATGTACTACATGTCCTACCACATCTAAAGCAATAAATCTATGTAGTCACATTTGTCCTACCAGATTTCTAAATGTCAGACCAAGCTTAGTGTTGTTCTGACATTTGACTGAACATTGACGAATGGAGTGAATTGGTGTTAATGGCTGGACACAACCTGTGTGACCTCAGTGACCCCTGGAGTGAATTGGTGTGAATGGCTGGACACAACCTGTGTGACCTCAGTGACCCCTGGAGAGAATTGGTGTGAATGGTGAATGGCTGGACACAACCTGTGTGACCTCAGTGACCCCTGGAGTGAATTGATGTGAATGGCTGGACACAACCTGTGTGACCTGAGTGACCCCTCGAGTGAATTGATGTGAATGGCTGGACACAACCAGGGATTTTTTTAGAAAAATTGCTAAGGGGGGGCAAAATAGAGATTTTTGTTAGCAAGGGGGGGCATGCATGTGTCAGAGTGCATGCATTAATTGTGTGTGTGCCTGTATTAATTATTAATGTGTGTGTGCCTGCTTAAGTGTGTGTGTGCCTGCTTAAGTGTGTGTGTGCCTGCTTAAGTGTGTGTGTGTGCCTGCTTAAGTGTGTGTGTGCCTGCATGATCCAGCTTGAATAGCAGTGACCTTGCAAAAAAAAGGGTGAAAAGTAATGTAATTGACATGTCATATTGACACCTTTTTATGATTGTTTGCACCTGCAATAGCTGTACACAAACTGGAGACAGTTGCCAGGCCAGCACTTGCAAGCACAACCACAACAGTTGTGCTTGCAAATGCTGGCACAACCCTGTCAGCCTATATAAGTCTGTGCTTGAGTAGCTTAGTTAGTTAGTTCAAGAAGTCTTGAGAAGATGGATATTCGGCATTACTTTAGTGCAAGCACTTCAAAGCAGTCTTCTACACCAGCATCTTCTAGTAGTAGCAGTGAAGATGAGGAGCCATTGTCTTCTGATAGCCAAAGCCTAGAGCCACCTCCAACTAAAAGAAGTCTTTCCAGCACGGCTAACTATAGAGCTAAGTCGAAGTATAGAACAAAATCAGGCCAGCGGAAGTACAACAAAAAGTGGGAAAAGCAGTTTCTTTGGTTAGAATATGATGAAAATTACCGCGGAGCATTCTGCAAAACTTGTCGAAAGTACGATCATCATCCTTCTCAAAAGACAGGTGGAGCATGGATTACAAAGCCATTTAAAAATTGGAAAAAAGCGGTTGAGAAGATGCGTGCCCATGCAAAGAGTGATACTCACATTCGCCGTTCCGATGCTGAATTGCTGGCTACTAAGAAGGAAGTATCCATTTTAGAGCAACTGCGGAGTGTCACAGAAGAGCAGAGGATCAGAAACAGGAAGGGAATTAAGGCACTTTTGCGATGTACTCACTTCCTTGCACGAAATCACATTCCTCACACCACCAATTTTGCTGCTCTGGTTAATTTGATTGTGTCTTGTGGTGATGATTTAAAACAATTTACTGAAAAATCTGCAAGAAATGCTACCTACACCTCTACAGATTCTGTTTCCGATTTTCTGGAGGCACTGGGATTGTGGGTAGAAGAATCTCAGCTCAAACGCCTTCGCAAGGCTCCTTTCTATAGTGTGATGGCTGACGAATCCACAGATATATCAACAATCGAAGAGCTTTCTCTTTGTTTTCGTTGGGAGGAAAATGGAGAACCCGTTGAACATTTTTTTGACACCATTCCATTGGAAAAAACTGA
>WLWD01005522.1_pt1 | contig 21326 bp, 23 predicted proteins | sample 6712731 | NCBI WGS metagenome assembly WLWD01 (sample SAMN12718690, study PRJNA576275) | sponge metagenome | isolation source: marine sponge | host: Mycale hentscheli | place: New Zealand: South Island, Marlborough, Capsize Point | collected 2014-11-01
GCAGAGGGTCACTGCTAGCAAAGGTTGATATTGAACATGCCTACAGGAATGTGCCCATTCATCCAGCTGACCGACAGCTACTCGGAATGAGGTGAAAACAGAAATTATATCATGATATTGTTTTACCCTTTGGCTTGCGCTCGGCGCCAAAAATTTTCTCGGCTCCACTGACGCAAAGGCAATCGAACATAACTCTTGAGTCTATGCCGTCATTAACACTTGCTCCATCGGGGCTTGAGAGATCAAGAACCAGTCGCCACTTTCCGGGCTGGTTGGACTTTGGTATTACCCCAAATCTAGAAATCTGCACTGTTTCCGTGTATTCCTTAGGAATCTCTACAATATGCCCAGCCTTTACCTCTGTCGCTAAATACTCTGTTACCGATTCTGGATGATGCATTGTCGATGCCATGTTACCCACGGCGGATTTGCGTGCACATCTTCCACGCTGGAAGCCAATCTTGAACCCATTCCTGATTCCATCTAGAATATATTTGCAGAAGTCTCTATCTCTGTGTCCCTCCAGCTCTTGCTCTCAACTCTCAGCAACTAACGGTGTAATAATTCTCTGACACTCAGGGAGAATGCTTCTATCCACCAGTTCACAAGTACTTAGTGCCAACAGATCTGTTGTGTATCGGTATCTTACATCACTCAACATGTTATGTGCTTGGAAATGTGTACTTATCACTACCATTATAATTGCTAATACAATCTTCTATCAATTGATATTGTGAGTCATTATTTACTGTGGACATGGGTAAATGTTGAATATTGCATCCAGAATTATTTGGTGAGTCTATGCACCTGCTACCTGCACAATCAGGAGCACTACCAGCACAATGGGAGGGCGTCCCTCCCAAGCACTAAGCATGCCCATCTGGCACTGCCTCCAACTTTGTTAAACTGTGACTAACAGTTGCTTTATGGCACACGTAGAGTTAATGTGTCATTAACCCTCAGCGTGCATGCCGTTGACTTAGTTTTCAAGAAAAAGCGAGTAGTCAACCTGTCAGTCATTAACCCTCCCACCCCTTAAAAAACTTGCTTGTCACGTGAGCCAGCTTGCAGGTTGCAAATCACTTTATCATACTAGGTATAACTAGCGCTGAGGGTTTGCACTTCAGTGCTGTAGTTCATTCAGTCAACATGGGATCTCGAAGAGTACGGCTACCCAGGCTTTGAAAGCGACATCAAACTATAGCACTTCACAGAGTAAGTCCCTTTAATGTGCCAAAATTGTTAGTTTTGACTTAGTGTTCAAGAAAAAGCGAGTAGAGATTCAGTCCTACAATCGTACGTTACGGTAATGGGAACCGCCCCTTAAAAAACTTGCTTGTCACGTGAGCCTTCATTGTCTTTTTCTCTTTCCTGCCTCTCTTCATGCCACTTCTCTTTTTTTTTTTGTTTCTACACTATTCCTTTGTTACTATTTTCTTTATCATACTAGCTAACTAGCGCTGAGGGTTTGCACTTCAGTGCTCTAGTTAACCCTCAGTGCGCATGCGCCTGAGGGTATATAGTAGTCAACCTGTCATTCATTAACCCTCAGTGCGCATGCGCCTGAGGGTATATAGTAGTCAACCTGTCAGTCATTCAGTCACTCATTCAGTCAACAGCGGATCTCGAAGAGTACGGCTACCCAGGCTTTGAAAGCGACATCAAACTATAGCACTTCACAGAGTAAGTCCCTTTAATGTGCCAGAATTGTTAGTTTTGACTTAGTTTTCAAGAAAAAGCTAGTAGAATTTCAGTCCTACAATCGTACGTGATGGTAATGGGAACCGCCCCTTAAAAAACTTGCTTGTCATGTGAGCCAGCTTGTAGGTTGCAAATCACTTTATCATACTAGCTAACTAGCGCTGAGGGTTTGCACTTCAGTGCTCTAGTTCATTCATTCAGTCAACAAGGGATCTCGAAGAGTACGGCTACCCAGGCTTTGAAAGCGACATCAAACTATAGCACTTCACAGAGTAAGTCCTTTAATGTGCCAAAATTGTTAGTTTTGACTTAGTTTTCAAGAAAAAGCGAGTAGAATTTCAGTCCTACAATCGTACGTTACGGTAATGGGAACCGCCCCTTAAAAAACTTGCTTGTCACGTGAGCCAGCTTGCAGGTTGCAAATCACTTTTAAATAGGTAACAATTACATGAGGTGTTGCGTTGCGTAGTGTTGCGTTGCGTAGTGTAGTTGTCGAGTGAGCAAATACCTAACCTAAAAGTCTCTGGTTCGAACCCTCGTCGACGCTTTTTTGTTTTCATCTTTTTTTTTCATCCTGTTTTTTTTCTTTTTCTTGTTGTCTTCTTGCCTTATTTCTCTTCTTCCTACTGTTTTTATTTCTTTCCTACTGTTTTTATTTCTTTCCTACCTTTTCCTTTCTTTTCCTCTTTCTTTCGTGTACTGTTTTTCTTTCTTTCTTCTTCCTTTTTCTTTTCTTCCTACCTTTTTTAATTCATTCCTCTTTCTTTTGTCCCTCTTCATTGTCTTTTTCTCTTTCCTGCCTCTCTTCATGCCATTTCTCTTTCTTTTTTTTTGTTTCTACACTTTTCCTTTGTTATTATTTTCTTTATCATACTAGCTAACTAGCGCTGAGGGTTTGCACTTCAGTGCTCTAGTTCATTCATTCATTCATTCAGTCAACAGGGGATCTCGAAGAGTACGGCTACCCAGGCTTTGAAAGCGACATCAAGCTATAGCACTTCACAGAGTAAGTCCCTTTAATGTGCCAAAATTGTTAGTTTTGACTTAGTTTTCAAGAAAAAGCGAGTAGAATTTCAGTCCTACAATCGTACGTTACGGTAATGGGAACCGCCCCTTAAAAAACTTGCTTGTCACGTGAGCCAGCTTGCAGGTTGCAAATCACTTTTAAATAGGTAACAATTACATGAGGTGTTGCGTTGCGTAGTGTTGCGTTGCGTAGTGTAGTTGTCGAGTGAGCAAATACCTAACCTAAAAGTCTCTGGTTCGAACCCTCGTCGACGCTTTTTTGTTTTCATCTTTTTTTTTCATCATGTTTTTTTTCTTTTTCTTGTTGTCTTCTTGCCTTATATTTCTTTATTTCTCTTCTTCCTACTGTTTTTATTTCTTTCCTACTGTTTTTATTTCTTTCCTACCTTTTCCTTTCTTTTCCTCTTTCTTTCGTGTACTGTTTTTCTTTCTTTCTTCTTCCTTTTTCTTTTCTTCCTACCTTTTTTAATTCATTCCTCTTTCTTTTGTCCCTCTTCATTGTCTTTTTCTCTTTCCTGCCTCTCTTCATGCCATTTCTCTTTCTTTTTTTTGTTTCTACACTTTTCCTTTGTTATTATTTTCTTTATCATACTAGCTAACTAGCGCTGAGGGTTTGCACTTCAGTGCTCTAGTTCATTCATTCATTCAGTCAACAGGGGATCTCGAAGAGTACGGCTACCCAGGCTTTGAAAGCGACATCAAGCTATAGCACTTCACAGAGTAAGTCCCTTTAATGTGCCAAAATTGTTAGTTTTGACTTAGTTTTCAAGAAAAAGCGAGTAGAATTTCAGTCCTACAATCGTACGTTACGGTAATGGGAACCGCCCCTTAAAAAACTTGCTTGTCACGTGAGCCAGCGATAAAAAGAAAAACTAGTAAAAGTTAACTCTCTGACCGCGGCGAGCATATATATATATGCCGCAATTGAACTCCGCGCAGACCGTGGAGGGCATATATGCTTAAGAACGCCCTTACCACAAACGCGTACCGCGGAGGATACGGCGCCTAATCGGCTGTTACAGTCACCGGAATTTATTTAGTGGTAAAGTAGCAACGCTTGCTAGGGGGATTTGTCAGCTATGGCCCAGTGTACCTATACTACCAAGGATGTATTATCAATGCTTGATGAAGACTCTGAGGATGACTTTGAGGGGTATATTGATGAAGAGATGCTGATAGGTATGAAAACTCTGATGCTGAGACTGAGAGCAGTGGTAATAGTGACAATGAAGAGGAAATGGAAGAGGATATAAGTGAAATTGCTAGTGCTGATGAAATGGAGGTAAATAATGAAACTTTGGATGATAGCATAGATTCTTCCTCGACTACTGTAGGTCCCAGCTTTACTGCCACTCCAGGTCCAATTCGCGATATGAGTTATAAAAATCCCATAGATTTTTTTCGTCTCATGATTCCTGACACCATCCTTGAGGAAATAGTAAGACAGACAAATTTGTATGCTGAGCAGTTTTTTGAGAACAATAACATTCGACCAAGATCAAAAGCACAAATGTGGGATTCCATCTCCCAGAACTGAAGAAATTTTTGAGCCTTATACTTGTCATGGGAAGACTACTGGTCTACTTCGTGGCCCTTTGCCAGTTCAACATTCTCATCTATTATGAAACGAGACAGTTTCTCTCTTCTTCTCAAGTTCTTACATCTGAACGATAATAACCATTTTATTCCCAAAGGTCAACCTGGTCATGATCCACTTCATAAAATTCGGAAAAATTTTGGATAATTTTCAGTCAAGTTTTCAGCTTGGGAGGGAAGTATCATTGGATGAGTCAATGATTGGTTTCAAAGGTCGTCTTGGTTTTGTTCAATACATGCCCAAAAAGCCCACTAAATGGGGACTAAAAGCCTTCGTAGTCTCAGATAGTGTTACAGGTTACGCTTTCAACTGGGTACTGCATACAGGTAAATTATTGTTTTCAAATACTCGTTGATTTTGCATTCACAATTGTTCTTTGTTTCTTAGGAAAGGATCTTTCTCAAACACCTTCTGATAATGGCGTTACACATGACATTGTGATGCGAGTCACCCAGAAGCTTCAAGGAGAAGGCCATCATTTATATATGGATAACTTTTACACCAGTCCAGCATTGTTTTCTAGTCTTTTGAAAGTCGGCATTTATAGCTGTGGAACTTTGCGGTGCAATCGTCGTGGTGTTCCAATTGCCATAAAAAAATCTGGAAAAATGAAGGAAGGTGATATAATCCATGTGAAAAAGAAGTCTCTTTTGTTTTTGAAGTGGAAGGACAAAAGGGAAGTGTCTCTACTCACTAACATCCATGATGATTCCACTATTGTGAAGAGGTGGAGGAGCAAGTCTGGAGTAGGAGGCCATGAAGAAACTGTGAAACCAACCGCAATTGAGGAGTACAACAAGTACATGTCTGGAGCAGATAAGCTAGATCAGATGTTGTCTTGCTACAATTTCAACCATAGGACTAGCAAGTGGTGGCGAAAAGCTTTTTTCTGTCTGCTGGATATTGCCATATACAATTCTTTTGTCTTGTATACACAATCTGAGCAAGAAGGTCGCAAGCTGAAATTCCTCCAGTATAGAATACAACTGTCAAAGGAATTACTCATGGATGCTTCAGGTCAACAAACATTCAGTACACAGACAGATTCAGTTGTTGCACATTCACCATCTTCTTGTCTAGTGGAGAGACATTTTCCTGACAAGGTTCCTTCTAGACAGAATGGAAAACCAGGACAACGAAACTGTGTAGTTTGCAGCTCCAAAGCGGGAAAACCTAGGAAAACAACCACATACTGCTGTAAACAATGTGGAGTTGGTCTTTGTATTTATCCATGTTTTGAACTGTATCACACTAAAGTCAATCCTAGTCGATATATTTAGCTAGACAAATAGTAGCACTTATTTTATTCATATATATAGCTATTATTCATAAATTCAGAAACTTTTGCTGAGCACAATACTTATAAACTAAGCGCTAGAATGTAGACAAATAACTGCTACTGTCTGTAAACTGGTAAGTGAAATTTCTAATTGGACTTACCTTATCGAAACTCTTTTTCTAAGTTCAAATAGCAAGGTAATAAGTTTTCCACTCGACCCTCGTAGCTAACACATACTGAATTTTATTTCTCAGTGGTTAGTTCGAGCTCTGCGCCTTAGTATACAGCCGTACACTTCTTTGCCACGCGGCCTAGGGTGTTACCCATGTTACAAACAAAACAACGTCCGTGGCGTGCGCACAGGATATTGAAATTAACTTCCGCGCTTAGAGAGTTAAGTGTCTACCACCACCTGTGATTCAGAGGTGACAAGGTCTACTGCAGAAGGAAGCCTTACAGCATGCTCCCTGGAGGATCGCGCACCTCTAAGAGCTTGTATTGAAGATCTCAGTAGGGCGAAGCTCAGACGACAACGCAGCCAACACACAGTCCTGCTGTAGTGTGTATCCCACTTCTCTGCCAGAAGGCTGGCAAGACGCTTGTAAAAAATTGTGGCTTCAGTGCCCATACCGCCAGCAGCAGATAGCACAAGTGGAGTGAATGAAGAATGTTCAACTTCACGGACACGTTGTTCATAAGCCCTTTTTTTCTCACGTTCATGCTTTCGATAAGCAGTAGATGGGGGTAGATTCCGGTTGGATGGTGCAATGGGATTGAAGACTCGTACGTCAAAATTAGTTCTTTCCAGTCTTCCACCCCAAACACCATTTGCCGCAATGTCCAACCTTGCACCATCTTGTATGTTGGCAGAGGAACCATGTAGTTGGTTGGGAGCAACGGGCTGTAGGTCAGGTTGCACACACACGTCATTGCAAACTTCGGTCAGCAGCATAGCAGTAATGTCACTGATCTCATTGTGTCTGATACAGGGAAAACCACCTTTGGCACATGATAAGGCGTGATCTACTGTAAATGCATGATCACATTCACATTTAGATGGTAAATTTGGAGGTGACCAACCGTAGCGGAGGGCTAGGGCATCATGAAAGGCTGACTTGTGCAAGGCAAAACCATGTTCTGCAAGAGGTAGAACTGTGAGCCATGAGGATGCACCCTTCTCCATGGCGAGTGTCATAGCTTTAATCAAGCTGGGTGGTAATTTTCCTCTAAGCTGGTCAGCATCCTTTCTCTGTTTTCTTTAGAGAGATTAGCTTTCAGGTTGAGCTGATCACAGATGATGTCGTAACTGTAGGTCCCGCACGTTGAGAATGTGCTCATTTAGCTTCGAAGTAACCAGGAGTGAGTGTCTGTGTTCTATGTTGGCATTCATAGAGGAAAGTCTCAATCCAAGCCCACCAAGTCTTGCAGGCAGGGCTAATAGGGCACATTCTAGGTCACTAGGTGGTGGATGACCAGTTAGTGCCGGGATGAGTTCACACCGAATGGCAGTGTCCAAAGGTTCAAGGAGATGGCTGATGTTAGGAATAACTCGACTGACAAATGTCCACTTGCTTTGGAGACCATGTGTGAATGCAGAGAAGGCTGCTTGAGGTTGTGATTTTGCGATCTCACTTAGTTGACGAGTAAGAGCGACCCAAGATGTTACTTTTGCTTCCACATATTCCTTAACAAAAAGATCCGAGCCTATGGCAGCACCAAGGTAGGGTCTCACACTGCAAGTAATATTGACGCCTGAGCCAGCGAAGGTGGCAGTTGCGTCTTCAAGTTTGCTCTCCTTGACCACAAGCCATGTATTTGAGGGATTGGCAAAATACCTAAACCCAGGACCTATACGTGATAATTGGCTCCACCAGCTCCGTAATTGATCTAGGGACCCCCATGCAGCAGAATCATCAGCATACCAAATCTGCCTACAGGTATCATCTAGTTTTCTTATCAAAGGAACAGTAGCAAGACCATACATGGTCATTGCCTTGAGTGGTACCCTCCATGAATCGAATGACTTCACGTCCATGAAGAGCTCAATGTCAGACCTGTAAGAGTTAATTAGGAAGGTGGCAATGGTGGGACAAAGGCGTTGTATGTTGAGTAGTGCAACCTGTCTATGAAGGCGTTTGAAGCATCAACAAGTAACACGGCCTCCACATCATCAGACTCAAAAGCAGATCTTGTTGAATGGACAGCGGCCTCGATACCTGATATCTGACCCGCGCAGAGCTGCAGGCAGCCCATGGCATCCTGAATGTTGGACGCAGTAACAAACAAGATGGCTTCAGCAATGATTCGGCGCAAAGTGTCACCGATACCAATTGGATGCACACCAGGATTTTTGTCGAGAGCAATCAGTCTGCAAGAAAGGAGCGGGACAATGGAGACTGGATCAACATGGGAGGAACACAACCTGCGTGCAACAAAGGCAATAGCTGTGCACAGGTCTCTCGAGGAGTTTTTATGACAAGTACACAGGCGTCTCCATTCATGTGCATCAAGACTCGAAGGTCCAGCAGCACCTTTCACTTGTAGAGCAGCCTTGCGGATGACACTACCATCAATTGAGTCAAAAATAACTGTATGTGGGTCTTGTGGAGCCTCCGATACGATGCAGCTGGGATGAATTGGCTGAGCAGGAGGGTGTTTGTCTATTAGTATATCTTTGACGGTTTTATGCATATTTACCTCATCATCCAAATGCAACCGCCCCCCCCCCCCCTTTGTCATCGTATGACAAGAGGTCTAAGGCAGCCTTGCATTTCCCATCAAACATCAGGTTGGAGAAGGACCTGACCAAATTATCACAAATAACTTGAGCTGTGCAATCTCTACGATACCTTTCAAAGTATTTGAGAGTTTCACCAAGACGACCAGGGTTGTCAAAGATTATATGAACCTCTATGGCACCTTTAACCCACTGTGGTATAATAAATCTCCTGATAAGAAAATTGCCATAATCTTCAAAAGTCGTGTGATTCCCCGGTAGGGGTTGTATTTATCATAACCATACCTTCCAAAATGCAGCATTCTGGCTTCCACCCTAGCGGAAGGGAGTTAAAAAATATAGAGGGACTTGAACACTTGTATCGGGTTTGGAGAATCGTGGTTGTATAGCATTTCTGCCCCTTACGTGGGAGTCCATTGTTGTCAGATATTGCTAATGGCAATGGAATGTACTGGTCAGCTACTGATGATACAGGTTGCTTTGATTTTTTTGACCATAGTAAAAAAATTTTGCATACATGTTCTGACCAACTTCATATCTTTCTGCAACTGACTGAACCCTCTTTTGTTTATTTTTACTTCACTAAATGTGGCAAGCAGCCCACTCTACCACCTGCCATTTATATAGCAAAATATGTATCACTCTCCACTAGGTATCTTGCCCTAGAAGCAACTCCCCTTAATCTCCTTTAATGCATACTATCTAACAATTAATTAATAGCCCCTAGCCTAACCCCCATTACAACCTTAAACTCTTACCTTGCTATACTCTACTATCCCAATACTATCCCCAAATATGCTAAGTTTAATAAAGGACGATCCTTTACCTGACGAAGGAATTGCTGAGCTGGCATCCCTAGCCGTTGGGCCTGAAACAGAGGTCCCTTCGCTAGCTCTGTCTGACCTCTCTGCCTCAGGAGGGGGCCGTCTGATAGCCTCCACAATTGACTCTGCCAAGCATGGCATTGCTCCCTCCAGTGCCCTTGATAGAGCTGCGTCTAGTGAGACTGCTAACACCCGACTCCCCGCCATAGTTGTGACTACTGCCTCGGATAAAGACGCGCTAGGAACGCTAGTTGAAGCCATAATCAGCCTGCCGCGCTTTGCTAGAAAGGCAATTTTAACTTCAGAAAGACAATATTGCGTGCGTTGGCTAGTCAGCTAGTCTGCCCCACTGTCACGTGACTGTATCTGTTGTTTTCCGCCTAAACCCACTGGCACCGCCCCCGTCGCCTGCCACGGAAGCACACTGGCCCTCTCGCGCATGCGCGCTGAGGGTTAATTACAGTCCAACCCGCCAACGGGTTGAGTACGTGACTTTATTAACCCTCAGCGCGCATGCGCAAGTTAACCCTCAGCGCGCATGCGCAAGAGGGTTACAGTAGTCCTAGTGTCATTCATTCATTAACCCTCAGCGCGCATGCGCCCAGAGGGTTACAGTAGTCCTAGTGTCATTCATTCATTCATTCATTCTGTCACTCTGTCTGTCAACAGGCCACTTCTGGAAGGTAGGAACCAGCCAGGCTCTGAAAGCGGCATCAAACAGCAGTATTTCACGAAGTAAGTTCCTTTAATATGCCAGAATTTTGATTTTGGACTTCATTTTCCAGAAAAAAGCGAGTCTTTCCAGAGCCATGCGATCGTAGGCTTACACGGGAACCGCCCCTTAAAAAACGTGCTTGTCACGTGAGCCAGCTTTGCAAATCACTTTTAAATAGCTAACAATTACATGCATTCAGCGTGAGGTGTTGCATTGTGTAGTCGTTGCATTGTGTAGTCGTTGAGTGAGTCTAATAGTCTCTGGTTCGAATCCTCGTCGACGCCATTTTTTTTTCATCTTTTTTTTTCATCCTGTTTTATTTTATTTTTCCTTTTGTCTTCTTGCCTTATTTTTCTTTATTTTCCTCTTTCTTCCTACTGTTTTTATTCTTTCCTACCTTTTCCTTTCTTTTCCTCTTTCTTTTGTCCCTCTTCATTGTCTTTTGCTCTTTCCTGCCTCACTTTATGCCACTTCTCTTTCTTTTTTTTGTTTCTACACTTTTCCTTTGTTATTATTTTCTTTATCATACTAGCTAATGAGGGTTTGCACTTCAGTGCTCTAGTTAACCCTCAGCGCGCATGCGCCCAGAGGGTTACAGTAGTCCTAGTGTCATTAACCCTCAGCGCGCATGCGCCCAGAGGGTTACAGTAGTCCTAGTGTCATTCATTAACCCTCAGCGCGCATGCGCCCAGAGGGTTACAGTAGTCCTATAGTATGTCCAAGTTGAGTTGGCGCGGTAAAAACCGTTAATAACTTTTGAACGGAAGTAGCTACGCTTCCGGGGTTTGTACCATTCGAATGCTCGTGCCGAAGCGGTCCAGAAAATTCCCTTTAATAACTTCTGAGCCAGCGGGAAAGTGCAGTTTCAAAACTCAATAGAAAAGTCTATGGGAATAAATAAAACCACAAGTTTCCCGCGCTACACGCGGCGGGATTTAGTCACGCGCTCAAACTGGGCCAAACACGTGCGCAGTACCTCAGAGACAATTGTAAACAAAAAGCAGTCGTAAGTTTGGCGACTTCGTTTCTACCCTTCTGCTTGACATTCTGGTTCATTTTAGGCTCAGGAATTTGTTGCTATTCGAGGCTACTTAACAAGAGCAAGCTACAATGTGAGGTACTTTGTATCACGGGTTGCTTGTCCACTCAGATTTTCTTACCTGTTTAAATAGGGCCTATTTATTTAGAAACTCAGCCAATTTACTGTTTGCTGACCAAGATAATAAGATATACAATCCATTATAGACTCTACATGCCACTATTTATGCTTTAGCTGTCCATTACTCCTCATGTCTATATAGGTACAGTTCTCTATGGTTATGGTGATGCTATTTACCACCCTCCAAATTCAACTGCTGCTTGTATCTGCCACAATTTCATGTCATCATAAAATTATATAATATATATATTGTACATGTCATAAAATTATGGTAATTGTCTTTTTTTTTTGTATAATTTAAAAAAAGTTGAAATTTAACAAGTAGATATAAAATATAGTAAAATCATGAATAAAATGATATGAATGATTCAGTGTGAAGGACAAAGTAATACTGGAACGTGTGTGGCCATAGCTAAAGTGTAGGTGATGTGCTGGATTCTTCACATTACTGTTGAGTACTTCAGAAATTCGTCACACCAAGAAATAAGAATAGTTTAAATACACGCTTAAGCACACAACAATCAGACTTACTTGAGGAGGCATTCAGCCGCGGTCTTGTGCTTCTTTCCTCTAAGCTTTGTAGCTCCAGATAACCCTCCGCAACCTTCAACCAGTTTTAGCGCACAACTAGAAGCTCGTACAAACTATAAACTACGAGTGATTAGTTATAACTGGACATATATTGAATACAGCCGCGGAAGAAACTGCTTTAGCTTCTTTTTCATTTCAACAAGTAAATTTACGGTAATAATGCGCACCTATGACCCGCCCCGTTTTTACTGTGGGCGTCGACGTTTTCGCGCGTTTGAGCTACTACTGTCATGTGACCTTAATTGGTCTCCGGTTTCGTCAAGTGCATTCCTCTTTTGCCACATTTGTGGTCGCGCCAACTCAACGTGGACATACTATAGTGTCATTCATTCATTCGTTCGTTCGTTCTGTCACTCTGTCTGTCAACAGGCCACTTCTGGAAGGTAGGAACCAGCCAGGCTCTGAAAGCGGCATCAAACAGCAGTATATTTCACGAAGTAAGTTCCTTTAATATGCCAGAATTTTGATTTTGGACTTCATTTGCCAGAAAAAAGCGAGTCTTTCCAGAGCCGTGCGATCGTAGGCTTACAGCGGGAACCGCCCTTTAAAAAACGTGCTTGTCACGTGAGCCAGCTTGCAGGTTGCAAATCACTTTTAAATAGCTAACAATTACATACATTCAGCGTGAGGTGATGTGTTGCGTAGTCGTTGAGTGAGCAAGTACCTAACCTAATAGTCTCTGGTTCGAATCCTCGTCGACGGTATTTTTTTTTTTTCATCTTTTTTTTTCATCCTGTTTTTTTTTCTTTTTCCTTTTGTCTTCTTGCCTTATTTTCCTCTTCCTACTGTTTTTATTTCTTTTCTACCTTTTCCTTTCATTTCCTCTTTCTTTCCTGTACTGTTTCTCTTTCTTTCTTCTTCCTTTTTCTTTTCTTCCTACCTATTTTCATTCATTCCTCTTCTTTATAATACTAGCTAACTAGCGCTGAGGGTTTGCACTTCAGTGCTCTAGTTCGTTCGTTCGTTCTGTCACTCTGTCTGTCAACATGCACTTCTGGAAGGTAGGAACCAGCCAGGCTCTGAAAGCGGCATCAAACAGCAGTATTTCATAAAGTAAGTTCCTTTAATATGCCAGAATTTTGATTTTGGACTTCATTTTCCAGAAAAAAGCGAGTCTTTCCAGAGCCGTGCGATCGCAGGCTTACAACGGGAACCGCCCCTTAAAAAACTTGCTTGTCACGTGAGCCAGCTTGCAGGTTGCAAATCACTTTTAAATAGCTAACAATTACATCCATTCAGCGTGAGGTGTTGCGTAGCGTAGTCGTTGAGTGAGCAAGTACCTAATCTAATAGTTGCTGGTTCGAATCCGCGTCGACAATATTTTTTTTTTTTCATCCTGTTTTTTTTTTTTTCTTTTGTCTTCTTGCCTTATTTTCCTCTTTCTTCCTACTGTTATTATTTCTTTCCTACCTTTTCCTTTCTTTTTTTCTAACTAGCGCTGTGGGTTTGCACTTCAGTGCTCTAGTTTCTTTTATTCATTCGTTCGTTGTCACTCTGTCTGTCAACAGGCACTTCTGGAAGGTAGGAACCAGCCAGGCTCTGAAAGCGGCATCAAACAGCAGTATTTCACAAAGTGAGTTCCTTTAATATGCCAGAATTTTGATTTTGGACTTCATTTTCCAGAAAAAAGCGAGTCTTTCCAGAGCCGTGCGATCGTAGGCTTACAGCGGGAACCGCCCCTTAAAAAACTTGCTTGTCACGTGAGCCAGCTTGCAGGTTGCAAATCACTTTTAAATAGCTAACAATTACATGCATTCAGCGTGAGGTGTTGCGTTGCGTAGTCGTTGAGTGAGCAAGTACCTAACCTAATAGTCTCTGGTTCGAATCCTCGTCGACAATACTTTTTTTTTTTTCATTTTTTTTTTCATCCTGTTTTTTTTCTTTTTCCTTTTGTCTTCTTGCCTTATTTTTCTTTATTTTCCTCTTTCTTCCTACTGTTTTTATTTCTTTCCTACCTTTTCCTTTCTTTTCCTCTTTCTTTTGTTTTCTCTTTCCTGCCTCTCTTCATGCCACTTCTCTTTCTTTTTTTTGTTTCTACACTTTTCCTTTGTTATTATTTTCTTTATCATACTAGTTAACTAGCGCTGAGGGTTTGCACTTCAGTGCTCTAGTTCATTCTGTCACTCTGTCTGTCAACAGGCCACTTCTGGAAGGTAGGAACCAGCCAGGCTCTGAAAGCGGCATGCCAGAATTTTGATTTTGGACTTCATTTTCCAAAAAAAGCGAGTCTTTCCAGAGCCGTGCGATCGTAGGCTTACAGCGGGAACCGCCCCTTAAAAAACGTGCTTGTCACGTGAGCCAGCTTGCAGGTTGCAAATCACTTTTAAATAGCTAACAATTACGTGCATTCAGCGTGAGGTGTTGCGTTGCGTAGTCGTCGAGTGAGCAAGTACCTAACCTAATAGTCTCTGGTTCGAATCCTCGTCGACGGTATTTTTTTTTTTATCTTTTTTTTCATCCTGTTTTTTTTTTCTTTTTCCTTTTGTCTTCCTGCCTATTTTCCTCTTCCTACTGTTTTTATTTCTTTTCTACCTTTTCCTTTCATTTCCTCTTTCTTTCCTGTACTGTTTTTCTTTCTTTCTTCTTCCTTTTTCTTTCTTCCTACCTATTTTCATTCATTCCTCTTCTTTATCATACTAGCTAACTAGCGCTGAGGGTTTGCACTTCAGTGCTCTAGTTTGCACGGTGACGTAATTGTACGCTGGGAGAGTTGTCCGTGTGTGTCTTTAGTAAAACAGCTAAGACGTCCTACTGGCGCTTGCTGCAGTTACTGTGTGGGAGTGAATTATGAAGGTTAGTTATTACACTACTTTATTCAGTGTACCAAAAATTGTTCGGGGAAGCTTCGTTATTATAAAACGCTGTTTAACAAAGTACATGTTACGAACAGACGGTATCGTCTCACTTTAATTTTTAGTTCTTTGTGTGCTCATCAGAACATGTTCAAAATCAAAACTATATATATAGCTACATTACAGATTAACATTTTAAATAAAAATGATGGATATCTTTGAAATTTTGCTAAAAAAGAGATGTATCGATAGATGTAGAAGTATGTATGTCAAGCAAAATGGAAATATTCATATAAGCAAGAAAGTATATTGTTATAAATATTCCTCTTCAGATACACTGTTATCTTCTCCAAAAACCCAGTCCATCAAATCATCTATACCATCTGGAATGACATTGTTACCAGTAGAATCAGTGTGGGACACTTCATCCAGGTATTCTTCCACTGTTACATCAAGTAAGTTAGTGTCCTCACTAGTGAGAGTAGCCCATCCATATTGAGTTAAAGACTGCAGTATGATTTCTGTATGGTCAGCTTGCCGCCACATGTCCATCACCCAGCAACTTCTTTCCAGTGTCTGAATAGAGCATCAGTATTTGGCACCATTTGATTTTCAAATTGACTTCTCTCGCTAACTTTTATTCTGACATCTTGAAGCCACTGCGTGTGACATTCTAAAGGAGATAGTCCAGGTTTGTTAAATGTGCAGTAATGACTCCTAGGTTTGGTGTGTTCAAACCCGTTTTTGTGTTTTTAAAAGTAAGCTGCACCAATCAACCTTATAAATGCCAAAAATCCGCTTTCAAATTGGTCACTAATTATTTCAGTATCAGCCAAAGTTCCTAGAAAAGGAAAATTTCCACTGCTAATAAGCTTAGCATCTTGATAAAAAGTTCTATACATTGATACCTTTCCCATTTCACTATGTAATCACACCCAGTCGATACAAACAGGCTCTGAAATATTTGCGGTATTTTCTCGGCAGGAATTGATGACAAGTCAGGATTATTTTGCAAGACTTGGAGGAAAGCAGTGAAATGTAGGTATTTCAATTCTTTTGAATATTAAGTTCGGGTTAGGTTCCACTAATACTTCACCTACTGTCACTTGAACTTGTTGATTTTACCTTGGTTATTGTTCAGGCAGTGTCTTCGATGTCACCATCAAAGCCTCCAGCCAGAACTAACATCTGCCCATCATGCATGAACTGTGAAGCAAACTTGAGTAGTGTTGGTGTGCATGTGTGTGTGTGTGTGTGTGTGTGTGTGTGTGTGTGTGTGTGTAGCCCACCAGAAAGGCCTCAATGGCAGAGATAGATGTGTACTTGGAAAATCTGTACGAGGACCTACAGGGGAGTAAGTGTTTAGTGATGAAAATAACTAAACTTCTTTTGCAATTTCCGCAATTTATGAAATTTGCCCTGGTTTGGAATTATAGTATTTTCATTTACTTCATCACAAAGGTGGCCCGTCATAACTTGAGCTGTACAATCTCTACGATACCTTTCAAAGTATTTGGGAGTTTCACCAAGACGACCAGGGTTGTCAAAGATTATATGAACCTCTATGGCACCTTTAACCCACTGTGGTATAATAAATCTCCTGATAAGAAAATTGCCATAATCTTCAAAAGTCGTGTGATTCCCGGTAGGGGTTGTATTTATCATAACCATACCTTCCAAAATGCAGCATTCTGGCTTCCACCCTAGCGGAAGGGAGTTAAAAAATATAGAGGGACTTGAACACTTGTATCGGGTTTCGAGAGTCGTGGTTGTATAGCATTTCTGCCCCTTACGTGGGAGTCCATTGTTGTCAGATATTGCTAACGGCAATGGAATGTACTGGTCAGCTACTGATGATACAGGTTGCTTTGATTTTTTTGACCATAGTAATTTTTTTTTGCATACATGTTCTGACCAACTTCATATCTTTCTGCAACTGACTGAACCCTCTTTTGTTTATTTTTACTTCACCAAATGTGGATAATTTTCTCTTTCGCTGTGATACTTGTATGCTAGATTTTCGGAGAATGTAATAGTCTATATATTTGTCAAATTCACTTTGCCCAATATCACGAAATACCAGCAGGTCACATTGTTGTTCTTGTGATGCTTTCTTATGGCACAGTGGATTTTCTAGACAGGTACTAGTGGTAACATTCAGAAGCCCTGATGTTTTAATGGCCTGCATTTGCTCAAATATATTTTCGTTGTACACTTTTGCTGAAGTTAGTTCACAAATGATTGTATGCTCTTTTTCCACGGGATTTTTGTCCTCAGGAAATAACTGTGTTTTTAAATTGTCCAAACATTTTGCTCGAAATGGCATGTAAGTAGCAATTCAATTTATATAGTCCTCTGTTGGTCGTACAATTGAAGTTTTACAATCTTTATTTATAGCCATTTCATGAGCTTCATCTATGGCAACTGAATGCCATGGACGTCCAGAAAGACTGACACTAAAACATCCCTTTTTCAACTGCTCCACAATACTAGATGGATATGCGAGTACATCTGCTAAATGTTGTGCGATAATTTTTTTACAAGTGAAATGTTCATAGGCAGAAAAAATAGGTGCCATCAACTTCAAGCAGGCTAACCGTAACTCCCAGTTTCTGCTTCTCAAAGCAATTCAAAATATTTTGTCACCATAGTTTGGTACATCGCTTCCCACACTTCTACTATAAAATAATGGGTCTTCTTGAATTTACTACATGCCTGAATAGCTGCAACAGAATACCCTGACACTTTTGCTAGCTCTTTCAGACCAGCATCAAAATATGGCTTCATTAAAGCAATTTGAAATTTTTTAAGCAAGTACCAATGCCCTGGTAAGTAACCAATCATGCTCGTGCCCATGCTCAAATTTTATAGCTTGCAATACTTCATAATAGTTTTGCATCTCCTTCAACAAGTAGAAAAGATAGACTTTTTTTTTTGATAAAAGCACTGTATAAATCATGTAAGACAAACATAAGTGTGTCCTTATCATCAGCAACAGCGTCAAGGGCCTTATAATAGACTACATTGGATTTCTCTGTTGATAATGGTTGTACAATACTTAAATATTGAAACACGTCACAAAAATGTTTTTCATCTTTCTTTAAAGCACTGTTATAAACATTTTTTTGGAGTTGATAGATGTGTAGATATTATTCAACTTATCGAGTTCAGCTTGCTCAGTATTAGAGATTTTGAACATTTCTCCTGTAAGATTACTCCGTGTATGCTCGTTTGAGAGATTGCTTTGGGTAGATTATATTTCCTGTTATTTCCTTTGTTATTGAGCTGCTTTGGAATTCTAATCCAGATCGTGCTCTTCTTGTGACTTTTGATACTGGAGAGTTAAAGCTTTTGTTAGGGGATGGATAAGGTGATAATTTTGGTCTTTTTTGGCCAGCAATTTGGGTTACATTTAGAGACTTTAAACTTGGAGTTGGCTGTACAGCTTGTATTGTAATGATTTCTTCTTTTCTCCACAATATACTCTAGAAAAACTGTGCAAAAAATCAATGTTATCAGCTGAAATAATTATTACTCATGTTCTGGTCCAACTTTCTGTCTCTCCCTAACTCTATACTGGATAATTCTCGATAGAGTGTCCATAGAGCTACATATACCAAGTCTATTGAGGGGGTTCGTATCAGTGTATCAGTTCCTCCATAGCTATCAATAACATCTGTTATGAGGCCATGCATTGGAGAGTAGCACCTGTCATCAATGATGTACATCATCATACACAAGCAAAAAAAAACGTCTTATTTTTTAAACATGTATTGAGTTGTCAATTCAGAAGTAGACACGGTGATGTTATTGATGAAAGACCAAATACTTGGATCTAACTCGGATATAAGGGCATTAATATCAAGTTGGTCAAAGCGAAAAGGTAACGCTTTATCTTTGTCAATGTATGTTTGGATTTGTTCTCTCAAAGCAATATTTATTTTTTCCACTGTACCATCCATGCTTTGACTAGCACATGGTACTGACTCATTCTGTACCTTAGAATTAGACTTGGACTTATATATAATGCTTTGCTCAAAGTTGTAAGTAAATCACAACCTGTTCGGTACAATATTGTTCCATGTTTCTTAATTTTGCAGACTGTGCTGAGGTGATGCTTGTAAGTGGCAATTAAATTGCTCAGTACCCACCGAGCTGTAACCAGTGGCTCATCTGAACTACTGTTGCACATTGTCATATATTTTTTGAACTTTTCAAAGAATAGGTTGTGTACAGAAGGTAGGAGCATGCTCTCATTAGCTAATAAGACTTCTCCAACATAGACTGATGTATGTATCATTGCTAAGTTAATGCTCTCATCAATAGTACTTGCTGTACTTCTTGCCTTCATAGAAGTTGTCAGATCTGAAATGATGCCTTGCAGTCTGTGTCTGTGCTGACTACAGACTCATTTTTAAGAATTTGCAACTGACACTTATAGCAAGCAAAACACACCTTACTATCTGTAGATATTTCAATGTTGTATCCAGTATTCTCAAAATATTTTTGGACTCGTTTTGCATCAGGGCAATCGGGTAGTTTTGTTACATAAAATATTGCAGGTTGGGCAGGTTGTTTGAAGATTTAATTCTTTGTTTTTTATCAAAAAGTAATGGTGCTTGCATAATGGAAAAGTTTCAGAGTTTTCAGTATCTATTTCCAATGACGTGATAGGTGTATTTCTCATGCATGTAAATGATTTTTCAAAACAATTAGAAACACAGCACTTTTCATCCTGTTTTTTTTCTCCTTCCACCTAGGCAAAGAATCAGGGTTCTTGAGAAAACTCTGGAGATATCATGTCTACAGGGTCGACATATGGGAGAATCTAGAGTAAGATCTAGAGTAGTAACATATGCGATGGAATCTGGATCCTTCCAAGATTTTGCTGTTGACAAGTTAGAGTTGGACTGGCTGCAAAGAGCACAGAAGAAACCCTCACTTGTGCTGGGTTGCTCAAATGAAAGCCTGCGGCGGCTTCTTTCGGACATACTACAGTAGATTATAATAATGATATTATCACTTCAATTAATTATTGTAATATTGTCCATAGTTGAGAAATATATTGAAAACACTCTTATGTACTTCAATTTCACAACTAAAAAAAACACACTAATATATTGGCTCAAAAGGCAGTTTTATGTGTGTAACATGGGGTGTTTAAATAATAGTGTGGTACTCAGTCCATAGATATGCTCAGTCAGTCACTGTTAAGTATATCCTCACCTCAATCACTGCAGCTTCACTAGCCTGTCCAGTTTCTTCTTAGTCACACTGTCTTGACTCACCACAAATCAACTTAGCAGGTCTCTGTCAAAGTGGTACTGGTAGTGGTCGGATATGGTTAACTTTAAAATTCCATAGCGTGTTCGAGAGATGTGGGTACAGCGTCCTTTTTGGAAATGTTGTAGTTCAACACTTGTTATAAGTGTTTTTAAAGTGAACGACCGGTTACCTATTGCAAAAAAAATCCTATCGGAATGGAGCGTACCATTGTGTTCGTAAGTGCGATTTCCTTTGCAGTGCGTGTCTATTTTTTGGTAACTAAATTGTCATTTAAATAGCAGCCTTAAATCTCTTTAGTTATTGAAGTGAGAGACTCATTAATAATTCATGCTTGTGCGTGGGTGTACAAGTAAGATTGAATGCGCGTCAATGACTTCCGGTTCCATTGGCGGGTGGTGGTGGACTCCGCCAGACCCATCCCAGCATAGCAGTTCGTGAACCACTCAGTTAGTCAAGAAGCTCTATTTGAGAGGCAACACTAATGCATTGATAGTAAATACTTTACATGATATTGAAGCTATACTAAAAAACTAAAAAACAAATACAACTCGACATTTGAAGGTACCGCCCACTTGGACTGGCAGAATGACTTTAGGAAGAATAGGATGGCGAACAGAAGGATTGGTCGCCATGGTGGATGTGGCATTGGGTGGAGTTTGTGATTGCTGATCAATGATAAAGGATATATTGTTATCATGTGGTTTTCTCGTCAACTCTCATTAGAAATGGAAGAATTGACAGAAGAGGAAGAGGGCGTGGCATTGTTAGAGTACCTCCACAATGGCTGCTCCAGGGTGGTAGGTGCCAGTGATGGTGGTGCAGAATGAGGAGGACTAGGAGAGACTAAGGCTGACCTGCCAGTCAGTCTGAGTCCAGGTGAGTCAGGTGAACGTCCAATAGCATGAGCTGAAACAATGCGCCTGCGACCTGCAGCACGTCCCTTAATGGCAGCAGCAGCGCTCTCAGTTGAGGCTCTGTGTAAACGAGTCTTCCAAGCTGCCCTGCCCACAGGTCAGGGTGTGGGAGGGGTCACTGGAAGCTGGTCAGACAACGAATATAAAGATAAGTAAGAAGACTGTGAGGATGAGGTGAGGCTTGTGGTGACCTCTGCACTCCAAGTTGGTTTGTGCGTATAATTCTTCAAGTCTGTAGTGAGTATCACTGTAGACCACATCCTTCACGCCAAGAGATGTGCCTGTAGCAGCAGTGCTGATGTGAGGTCTGACACTACACGAAGAGCTGGTTCTGGCAGACACAGAGCGAGTCTGTGGCACTGGAGAGATGATGAGAGAGGCTGATGCAGGTGTGAGAAAAGAGGGAGGGACTTCTGGTATTAGTGGTGTGAGAGGAGTCAGTAGAACATCTGAGGAAGGAGCAAATTTAGTGAGCGATGATTCACGAGTTGAAAGAGGTGAGACGAAAGCAGGAGAGATGCTGGAAGTGAGAGAGATGGAGTTTTTGGCTTGGACAGACACTGTGGGTGTGGCCACATTAAGAGTGGGTGTGACCTCAGGGTCTGCCTTGCCAGTGTCTAACATTAGCTGTGCAACATCCTGTCCAGAAGATTTCAGTGTCAGAGATACTTTCAGTAGACAATCTTCATGGGAAGGTTGAGTTTT
>WLWD01004315.1_pt1 | contig 21317 bp, 14 predicted proteins | sample 6712731 | NCBI WGS metagenome assembly WLWD01 (sample SAMN12718690, study PRJNA576275) | sponge metagenome | isolation source: marine sponge | host: Mycale hentscheli | place: New Zealand: South Island, Marlborough, Capsize Point | collected 2014-11-01
TAAAAATTTGTAAGCATAATGCAAAGTCTAAAAGTGGATATTGAAGGTGAATGCAAATGCTTAAATCACAAGTTTATTGCTGCTCTAATCATCGACTTAGTTTGAAGCCCATCTCCTCTTCCATACAAGTGAGTGGGTCTAGCGCAAACCAAAAAAATTGAGTTTTTTATGCTAATAAAAAGATACAATTTATCTCAACTTAGTGCTAAAATACTGGAGGGTAAAACCTTAGACACGCAGAGAAACTGGCAGTTGAACTGGGCCCTATTCAGCAAAGCAATTGAACTAGAAATCGAGAAAACATAAATTGAATTTCCACTTCCGGTATAATTAACATTCCCGTATACGGCGTACTCCGCATACGCAATTAAATCGTACAGCCGACTAACGAAGTTTGCGTAGAGTTCTTTTTAGCTTTCAGAGCGTCTCACGACCAGTCTTGTTGGAATCCCTGGCTACCCTATTCGCTGTAGCGGTAAACTTTAAGCCAAAGGTAAGCTGTAGAGTGCATGCAATAGTCTCAAAGCTATGCCGTTTTTTTTTTAGCTGCTAGTTTGAAACTCCGCCCATTCCTCGTTTATTGTACTTCGAGAATGAGAGAGAATAAAAAGTAGCTTGTCTTTTCATGGCACGCTTGGAGTCTTTTAAGTCGTTTTGACATTCGAAATTTGGCATAGACGTAGAGTAAGGGTCACTAAGACTAATTCTGCAAAAAACAAAAATAGGAGAAAGAAAGAATTTTTCCGATGACTTACTTCTGGAGCTTATATCTCAATTTCAATTTTTGCGCCGTAAGGTACCTTTTCCCAGACCCGCTCGCATAAGTTATGCATGAAATTCATGATCCCCTTGAGATAGCGCTAGCTCAATTTCACCCAATCTCAGATTAATTCCGAAACAAACCCCTCATCACCCCCGCTCCCCCCCCCCACACACACATTACACATCATCCTCACATTGTTCATATAGCTGACATAAGAAGGCGTCAATGTAGGCAGGTCTTTCTTCACCCACACCGGAGCTGCCCTTTCTTTGACAATCTCTTTACTCTTTATCATATAAGGAGGTATTATTTCAATGCCTTGCTGTTCCATGAAGGATCGACACTGCACGGTCACGTAGTCTCCACCCAGTGGGGTGCGCACAAACGCCCCCCGCAAGGCGTATCCTTCATGTACCGGCACAACTGAAGTGTGAGTAGCTCCGGAGTCCACCACGAGGGCGGTAGAGCGGCCATTGGCAAAGCTGCAATTAGAGTCACATTGTTACAAAAAAGGATAAAAAAGAGAAGATAAAATAAAAATAAAATTTAGAACTAAAAAAATCTAATGCATCAAATAAATTAATAGGTTAAAAAAACACCTAATTAACCCTATCCCTAACCCTATCCCTAAGCCTATCCCTAACCCTAGCCTATAGCTTTAAAAAATTGAATAAATAATAAAATCATCCAATAAACTCAATAATATTTAGACAACTACAGTAGGATATCAGTTATTCGAAATTTCAGCTAAACGAACACCAAAAATCTAAGAGCAGCACAATCAGACATGAAGAATTGCTTGACCACACCCCTTCATTAGACATTATCTATGGTGTTCAGTTATCTGAACATTTCAGTTATCCAAACACCTCTCGGTCCCAACGTGTTCGGATAACTGACATTCTACTGCATTATTGATAGAATGTTTGGAGCTAGTTATAGCATAGTTACAGGGTGTCATACAGGATCTTTCACTGGGGGTGGAAACACTGACGTACTTAGCCACACCCATTTTTAAACCCCGCATGACTTCAATATGTATATACTTCACACTGATCAGTGTTTGGTTACATGCATGATTGTATACTGCTAGTAGAATTCAACTTTATATATTGTACTTCTGAAAATTCTGGGGGAGGGGCGGAATACCAGGGTGCCCCTAGTTCCCCACTTCCTACCTCTGTATGAACCCTGAGTTAGTTAACCACACAACAAATGAATCCCAAATAAAACAGTTTATCTATATATAATTGTATAGCATTAGTATTCAGCAAAACTATTCCCAAGAATTTCTTTATGTTCCCGTGAACCTCTGGGAATTGAAGATGCAGTATAGATTAATAACATCCTACACGTATCTGTATAATGTGAATGATACCAGCATTAGTCGCACTTACGCAGACAGGACAGCTGTCTTGCTCGTAAAGAAGGCGGGAACATTGTAAGACTCGAACATTAGCTCAGTCAGTTGCTCTCTCTTCTGCTTTGTATTCCACTATGTGAAAAGAATAAAATAAAAGAATGAATACAAACGAAGGGAAGGAACAAGTGAATAAATCAATCCAGACACACAATAGCAGATGCACTTAAAGCAGTAGTTACAGAGAGCGAGTACCGGGGGCTCTGTGATCATGATGGGGTGCTGGTCTGCTGTAGTCTTGATGTGTCGACTTAGAAGGTGGTCCACAAGCTTCTGGTACAGCTCCCAATTGTGAACTAAAGAATAAAAGATTCTTAATTGTCTAAACAGGAAAAAACCCACAACATATTACAGTAGAACTTCAGTTATCCGAATTTCAATTATCCGAACACTTCAATTAACCATAGATGACCAGAAACGCCGTAAATTGTCCATCCCATCCCACAGTCCCATGGGACATTCCACGGGATGTCCACCTGTCCCTCTACAGATGCGTGTGTGTCCCACTGTCCATCCCATCCCATGGCTCCATGGGACAGTGAGATTGTCCATCACATCCCACGGTCCCATGGAACAGTGGGACATTAATATTAATTTAAAAAAAACACTCACTATCAGTTCAAAATGTTACACGCAATCTATTTCACAGACCCAAGGGACCGTGGGATGGGATGGACAATAAGATATTCATGTGTCAGTGAGAGGGACAGGTGGATATCCCGTGGAATGTCCCACGATCCCATGGGACCGTGGGATGGGATGGACAGTAGGACACATGCATTTGTAGAGGGACAGGTGGACATCCCGTGGAAAGTCCCATGGGACTGTGGGATGGGATGGACAATCCCATGTAATTCCATGATCCCATGGGACCGTGAGATGGGATGGACAATTTACGGCATTTCTGTTGCCTATACATTACCGTATATATTATCAAAACAATAACCCATCAGATATACTTGTTACTAGTGAGTCACTTAATTACTAGTGATAGTATGTATTGCATAACAATTTCAACGGCCTTCATGCTACAGTGAAACTTACTCAAACCATCTTTCAATGGAGACTGGACCTCCACATTCTCTCTAGGACTGTACAAGTAGGTAGAGTCGATATAATATTTCTTCTCTGAAGATACGGGTGGCTTGACATTACTATCCGTTTCCATGGCATCAGGAGTGGGTTGAGAGCCCGGCCCTATCCCAATACATGTTGGAATGTCTGCCTACACATACATTATTTATACATAATATATACTAAATTAACTTTTTAGGGAGTTTGTTGACATTTCACATAATTTGTTCTCTTAAATCAAACATTTATAACTATTTATATATAATAATAGTGCACAATGTTTAGACAGGGCATACAGCTGTTTAAAAAAATTAATAAAGTGAAATCTAAATGAAAATTTCACTTTAACCTGATGAAGACAATGGCATGCCCGGTCAAAAAAAATTGTGTAATAATAATGTAATGTATAGCTATAAAAGTTTATTTAAGAGAACAAAAATATCAATTTTATTTATTTATTTTTATTTTATTTATTTAATAGTTCGATGCACAAGACATTCAGGAGAAGAGCCAACTAGCCTAAAGGCCTTCCTTAAAACAGACAATAATGAGTGATAACCAAACAGAGGGGGGGGGGGAAAAATCAAAAATTCAACAGTGCAATGAATATATATAATTTTTTTTGAAGGATATATTTTCACATAGCACTAACTTTGGGTGTGTCTTCTCCAGCATATCCAGCTCTTGACGTATATGATCCAATGTCCAGAACAAGGGCTCCTACTTCATCTGCATTTGCAAAAAGAAATGTAATGTGCTTCAATTAGAATTACCAGCGCCCATCTAAAACAAAGAATGACGCAGCATTACCTCCTCCATATACTCCACCACTCATCGCGCCGGACTAGCTGGCCAAATTGCTTTAACTGTCAGTGAAGAGGGAATACAGAATTCACACAGTAGAGCAGCGGACTTTTAATTAAGTCCCACCACCAATGCTGTTAAGCTGACTCAGCGAATTTGAAATGTCCAGGGCGTCAGGCAATTCTTGGGGAAGAGAAACTAGTTCTTTTAGCAATAATGGGAGAAGAGGTCCAGGTAAGCCAAGTAAAATGGTAAAACTTATTTATTACATAACGAATTAGATAGCGGTAGGTTTTCCGAAGAGCTCCTGGAGAGCGAAAATGACAGGAAAATGCAGAATGTTGCCAACAAAGTTTCCACTCTGAAGCATGTGAGTTGATCTCATTCAGCTAATCTGTTCATGCAGTGTACTTTATGGTACAGGTGGTACTAGACCTGAGATCAGAAGCAAAGGAGCAAGTCAGACTTGTGAATGATTCAGTAAGCAATGTGACTTGTCTGATTGTCCAATCAATATTTAGTTCGAATGGTGGTACAATTTTATTTGTATAACATGTTTTAATATTTATATGCCGGTTCAATGTTTCTTGTATTTGTGCTGGCCACTTTTATAAATGTATTTTTATGTTATTAGGAAGGATTTTTTGACACTGCTTCATCGCTTCTTTCTGGTAGCTTTACACGAGTTAAAGGTCTGCGAATTATACGCATGCAAAATTGCAAGTACATGTGGTACTTCTCCCTCATTGCCGTGGTGTTCCTTCTCGTCATGTACTTGCTCATTGGCCATGTCATGGCAAGCTAACCATAACTTTTTTTTAAATTTTCTCAACCCAAGTCATCTCCCTCATTCATATTTATCTCAACCAAACATATCAATTTTTATGCACTGGATAAACTGACATAATAAACTGATTTACATGAATATTTTTTTTTTTTTTTGAGTTCAAGCTAATGGCACCGCCCCTGCTCCGCCCATATTGTAATGTTTATAGTCACGAGTCAAAACAATCAGTCAATCTTTACCCGCGTTATAGTATTGATGCAACTCCGTCGTTGTTGGCTGGTCACCTCCGCCAGTCTACTCTCAGTATAACGCTGCTGTTACTCTATGTAGTAGTCATACAGGGAATTAGCTGCACCTGTCCGGAGTTTTCTGGCGTGGCTGAGTTGAAGTTAGCTTTGGTGTGGTTGCTGAGAGTGTCGTCCATATCATCCAGGATTGTTTACATTTTACCGCCAAAGTGTCTACCTTACGGTCTTCCTCGTTAGAACCCGAGCCTTTGATTCCGATGGCGAGAGTGAGCAGGACTGCTGCTGCAAAGTCGCAACGTCACGGTAGTGGCGATAGCGGCGCGACGGTCCGTTCGGACAGTGACACCGTGGACCTCTATCTTTCTATAAATTCTCTGAGAAGCATTCAAGCGCAGGAGGAAGGCAACAGAAGGAGCTTTAAAGAATTGTGTATGTCAGGTGAGTTAAAGAAATGCTTCTGCATTGAAAGTAGTGAGGATGAAAGTCGTGTGTGTATGCTGCAAACCTGGATAGGACACAGTGGGTATTTCTGGTCAACTTTTCTTGCTGCATTGTTCCTAGCAAGGCCAGAAATTACCCAGTCCTAAATTATTTATTATTAATATTATTTACTAAAAATATACTGGTTTTACATCCATGCTAAATTTTAAAGTTCGTTAGAAGTAACCAAGATACTGGCCAGCACCTTGTGGTCATCAGACATTCCATTCTCACATGCTACCAAGCCAAGCTTACTTGTGAGGTGTTGCTAGAATGGGTTGTTGATATGCTGGCTATGGTCTACATGCCATAACAAATCAATTAAATCAAAACATTCCAACTGCTCGGGTTCTCCTGATACAACTGAGGCCGTCCGTCTATAGGAAAATTAAGCACACCACGACCCCCGTCAAAAGCAAATTATTTTTGCACATACTGATTCATTGGGTCCAGGTATTAAACTCTCAAAGTTTTATTGCTGTAATTTTAGCTGTGTGATATATGCGACCTAACCATTCCCTTGCGGTATATTTTATCGATGTTTTCCCGACGTTTACGTGTGCCATGTTGTGCCCGATTGTTGACTAGGCAGGGAGAGTTGAGATGTGGTGAAGGTAAAAAAAGTTTAGTATCCTCAGGGAAAGTGGTGGTAATTTATGAGCACAAGGTTGTTGGTGAGAAGGTCATGTTGTCTTTCCAAGTACAAATTATATTCTCACTTAATCAACAATTAAGCCTAAACCGTTTATACTTCAGTTTCCTCTTTAAAATGATGGCAATAATGATAACAATGCCGATGATGATAATGATGATAATAATGATAATGGTGATGATGACAATGATGATGATAATGGCAATTAAGACGATGATAAAGCATTGCAATCAGTAGGTGGTAGTTCTTTATTCTATTCATATGGAAGAAGCAGCAACCTAAGCTATTCTGAAGAATGCTTTGTTTGTTGTATTAGAGTTACTATTATATTGTAGCTAAAGTGCTTGGGAGGGAAGCTGTACTGGATGATTTTAATGGGACAAATGATACACACAGCAGTAGTCAATTGTGTGGTGAAGTAGAAATCTAGTTGTCATATTCCAATGTATTTCCCAATCTTTCTGTTGAATTGTGATTCGTGGAACCACACATAGTGCCGGAGTGATTTAAGTGAGTATGAGTTGATTTAAAAAGGTGGTGTGTTGGTGCAGGTGAGGTGAGGTCTATGTTGGTTCTCTAACTGATGCAATATTGTTTTTAATGGCTTGCCATTTGCATTTCATTATAATGAAAGTGAATATGGCGATAAATGCTTTACTCGGTGTGTGTGAAATCGAGTTAGTCTTTATTATTAATTGTTTATGCCATATATATTTATTATTTTTTATTTATACCTTAATATTACATTGATTATTAATGCCATAATATATTGAAGGTTAGGTTGGAGTGGGGGCGGGGCAGGGGGGGATTGAAGGATACCAATCAGAGTGTTAAACCAACACGAGTCTGGTTGTTTAGAGTTTAGAGTGCATTAGTGCAATGTGATGACCTTTAGATGTCATGTGACATGTTGTTAGGTTTTCGGACTGTTTACAACTTCACCATAGCATCGTGTATGTACCTCACATGCTTGAGCAGACGCCGTCGCTGGGATCTGCTCGATACGGACTCTACGGGTGAAGACATAGAGATAGCGTCCATGAAAGAGAGACTCACCTTCCATTTCATGAACCCGTTTCAGAAGTGGAGCTATCACAGAAAGAGGAGGTTTCCTTTTAAACTGCTAGTACAGATTATCAGCATTTTCTTGGTCACTCTGCAGGTGAGCTAATGATGTAGAGGATAGGGGTGTGGCATCTAGGGGTAACAGTTGGGAAAATAAGGGGTCCATTATTTGACATCTCTATTTAGTGCCCCTCTAGTAGCCCCGATCACAAGAAGGTCATTTTTACTGATATATAAGGTATTGTATCTACTCTACAACAATTCGTACAGTAGGGGGCGGGGATACTTTTCAAGCTTCCTATGAAGTTCTATTAGATGTATGTGTGTGTGTACATGTGTGAGTTTTCATAATATAATGTATGTGTGTGTGTGTGAGAGAGAGCTGGGATAGTATTGATCTTCTCAACTGACTCTAATATGATGGATCAGCTTGTTAGCAGTCTGTCCAGCAAGGGAGTTATTTCATCAGTTAGAGTAACAGGACAAGAATCAGTTATCTTGTTCAGTTAATTTTGAGACAGACTTCCGAGATTCTTAGCATTGTATTCATTGTCTTTTGAATTTTTTTTGTTACTTAAATCATGAACAGGGCATAACAGCTGGTTTAGGCATGCACTAGAAAAGTGGCATGGGATGTGAATTAGAGCTTACTGTGGATGATTCTTGGACACTATAACAATTTAGATCCCGTTACTATATTGTTACTAGGTGTACTAACTTGGTAAGTGTGCACTATTTTTTGCCTTTAGCCATTTCTGCGAAAATGCTGATGAACAAAGTTGCTAACTGTTGGAAACTGGGCATGCGTAAACGGGATCTAAAATAGTTAGAGCATGCGCGCTTAGGTACTGGTGAATTTAGTTCACACAACCCTCGGGCCTACGGCCCTTGGGCTTCAGTGCACTAAATCCACCAGTACCTAAGCGCTTATGCTCTAACTATTACGAAGAATACAGTAAATATGAACCTTGTCCACCTCCTGTCTCTCAAGCTATGTAGTGCAGTGGTGTAGGCGGCAGTGTTCAGTATGGGTGGGCTCCAAGGGCATGTGTTTTGTGGTTTGTGGTGGTTGATAAGTAGCTGATACATACGTTCATATATCATGTGGGTTTGGGGAGGTAGTGTTGAAAGTAGGAAGTCGAATTGTTTGTAAATTATAGTGACAGTGACACTTTCTGTGATAAGAATTACATCAGACGGTAGAAGGAAGGCAATTCTGGCTGATGCAGTAGCCACTACAGAGTTGTCATGAGTGCCTGACGATCCCATCCTATTCAGGTTTTTTTTGTTTTTTTTGTTGTTGTTTTGTTTTGTTTAAAAAAAAATTTATCTTTTTTTTTTTCACTGGCACGTGCCATCAGTGGAGTATCTTTTTTGTAATATGGTTTGGTAAAAATGGAGTTTGCGCAAGGAGTTTAGAGTTTGCATCTTGTTCCTTATCTCATGGTGGTTTGATAGCTTGTGGTTGCAATGCAAAAGGACAGGCCAGAATTTTCCTACTGTTCATTTTCCCCTTTTTTTGCTCACTCCCATGTTGTGATGTGTGTGTGTGTTTCTGTCCGTGTGTAATGATACCAATCAAATATACCACCGGCGCTAGAATCACTGCACAGAAACATACACCAGAAAGGTAAGAAAAAAAACTGTTTTTTCTTTTGTATACCGTGGCTTGAAATTGCTACCTTCTATCTACAGCCTGGGACACTTACCACCAATCGACATGGAACAAATCCATACCAAGGCTGTTGGAAGACCATTATAACCTGTTCTACCTTCTTCTTTTTTTTCTCTCTCTCTCTCTCTCTTTCTCTCTTCTTTTTCCCACCCTTTTTTGTACTTTTGTTCTTATTTTCCTTCTTCCTTTTTTTCCTTCTTTTTTCCCGTCACCTTTTGTTTCTTCCTTTGTTCTTTCTCTCTTCTTTCACTTTTTGATCCCTAATCTTAGCCCTTGCCCTACTGCCATTCCTTGCTTGTATGCTTCTGCTAAAGAAAGAGTTAAAGCTGAAATTGTTAGCACATGATATTTTTACTTTATTGCCATTGTTGTAGCTAAACCTCAAAATTTAGTCAATTATTAGTCATTATCGTGATAACTTTTAGATAGCTAGTCAATATTAGGAGTCTGATATCGATAACTCCTACCATTGTTTAGTAATCTTAGCACCAAGATATCCATCTGCTGTTTCCACTGATGCTCAGTGGGTTATGGCCATTTGTGTGTATGTGTGTGTGAGTTTGTGTAATTTACACCCACGCACCTGCATACACACACAAACGCACACGCACACATATATGCACAAGTAAGACACGAGGTTTTACGTGTACATTGTTCAGTCATTCTCGGCTTGAAATAATTATAATAATAGCAAATTTTCTTGTTCTAACAGCCGATATTGTTAAGTTTTAATTAACACTATTGGCTGTTAGAACGAGATTATATACATAGTTACATAAAGAACTAGTAGTGTGCTAGCATATACGGTGAGTGAGGCAACAGCCCAGCTCTATGTCACTGATATTATGTTCTCTGAAATGCTATTCTATTATTATCTATAGATCAGTAGGCTAAACTAAAGGGTGTTTTTTTTTTCACCTCTAGCTCAAGTGTAGTGTTAAGCACCACACTGACTGAAGTCGAAATTTAGCTGCACGCTGAAGTGGAATTGGACTCTCCATTTAGGGATACTGCAGTAATCTTTTTCGAGAGGCTCACGCTTGTTAGTGGTGGAAGTTGAAGTAGTCTAATTCCACTCACTAGTTGGTCCCAAAGTCAGCTAGATATCCCCGCCCACTCACCATGTGGAGCTGGAGAACATTTTACCTAACTTACAGAGGGGGGGAGGGGGTCACAAGTGTACCGTTATAAATAAGCAAAAATTAATAATAAATATATTGCAGATCTTGATTGTGTTACCCTTAAGGGTGGCCGCACACCGCCTACGCAATTTTTTGTTGATGGTTGCTATGCACGATTACTACTATTGTATACTTACAGGGGCTTCTCTACTATAACACAAGGACACAGTACCTGCCGAAGGAGCCGCTCACTAATTTTAGAGCGAATCTGGAGGAAATATCGGGGCCTGGTTATAAAACTTTGTAGCAATTTTTTGGAGCGGTGCGGTAAGTTGGAGCTCCGCAATTTGGTGCACTACTAGCCGAGCCGATACTCTACTGCAAGACAAAGAGTTCTTATCCATTTCAATATTACTTTATGATATATTCGCATTATTTTCTATTTATTAGATTTTGAAAAATTCTCAACGTGGTGCAGTTCATTTTTTTTTGGTTTACCCGTGTATTAAATTTTTGTGCCGTTCTCATTATTATATTCCAAGAAAAACTGTTACAAAATTTGGAACTTTAATTCCACTCGCAATTCTTAAGAAATAGCCCCACCCCCATATCTCGTACTTACGAGTACGCGAGCAATTTTTTTTCAATTAGTTTGTATTGGTTCTAAAAAGAGCCCGCCTATATCAAGAGTAAACAAACATCAATACAACAATAATAAGAGAGTCAGAAGAGAGAGCAGTTTATTGGAGATAGCCATAGGTGAAGGTATTAGATCTGCGCAGCTTGGGAAGTCTTCGCTCCGCAGAAATCGAGCCTGGTATATCCATCCGCTTGAGTTCAGGTGCGCAGAGTCCAGAGAACGGCTACAGGAGGAGAGGCAGCCTGGTGCACCTTGCTGGGTGAGCTCAGACGACGTATGGAGAGTTGCTGTAAACGGATATGAGACAACAAGAAGCTAAACTAAAACACTACAACTTCGCAAAGTATACTTCTGCTACTACTGCGCGATAGTTTCTGCTCGCGTATTATCAAATGGTGGGGTATTGGCGGGGAATAAATTAATGTCCGGATCTACAGGCAGTGCGCGTTGCTATGTGCGGCCACCCTTAACCGCCTCAGTTTGCCCATTCTGACTTGCTATCTGTAGAGCACAATTCCCATTTTCCCCTTTCAGATTCACCTGAGCCCCATTCTTTAGCAGTATCTCAACCACTCCAAAGTGCTCCTTCTGACAAGCCGCCATTAAAGCAGACCACCCATTATTCATTTGCTGGTCTACTTGAGCTTTTTTTTCTAGCAGTAATTCAACCACTTTAATTTGTCCAGTCGCACTTGCCACTACTAGTGCAAACCACCCTTCTTTGTCTTGCAGATCCACCTGAGCCCCATTCTCTAGCAATGCTTCAGCTGCTCCAACATGCCCATTCTGACTCGCTAGCATTAGAGCTGACCGCCCACCCTTCATTCGCAGATCCACCTGTGCCTTGTTCTTAAACATTTTAACCACTTCTGTTTGTCCATACTGACTTGCTAGCAATAGAGCAGACCACCCATCATTGTCTTGCAGATTCACCTGAGCCCTGTTCTTGAGCAATATCTTGGTTGCTTCTACATGCCCATTCTGACTTGCTAGCATTAGAGCTGACCACCCATCCTTCGTTTGCAGATCCACCTGAGCCCCGTTCTCTAGCAATATTTTAACCACCTCTGTTTTCCCATGTTGACTGGCCAGTGTTAAAGCAGACATTCCATGGTTATCCTGCAAATTCAGCTGAGCTTGATTCTTAAGCAGTATTTTAACCATTTCAGTGTGACCGTGATTACTTGCCATCATAAGAGGAGACCACCCATCATTATCTTGCAGATCGACCTGAGCGCTTTTTCCTAGCAATATTTCACCCACTTCAGCATGCCCTTTTGAGCTAGCTAGTGCAAGAGCTGACCATCCATTTTCCGCTTGCTGATTTACTTGAGCTCTGTACTGTAACAGTAATTTAACAAATTCACCATGGCCATTCTGACTTGCAAGTATAAGAGCAGAAACCCCATTTTTCTTTTGCAGATCTACCTGAGCCCCTTTCTTTAGAAGCATTTTACCCACTGCAACGTGCCCATTCTGACTCGCCAGCATGAGGGCAGACCACTCATCCTTCATTTTAAAATTAACCCAAGCTCCTTCCTTTAGCAGTTTATGAACCACTTCCACATGCCCATTCTGAATTGCTAGCATTAGAGCGGTCCACCCATCTTTCTTTTGACGATTCACGTATGCTCCTTCCTCTAGCAAAATTTCAACCAGTTGGACATGGCCATACTGACTAGCTAGTATCAGAGCGGATGCCCCATCGTTCCCTTGTAGATTCACCTGAGCCCCTTGCTCCAGCAGTACTTTAGCTGCAGCAACATGTCCGTTATAACTTGCATTCAGTAAGGAAGACCATCCATTTAGGTTTCGTGCATCAACCTGAGCTCCGGCCTTCAGTACTGCATGCACCACTTTGGTATCACCATTCCTACCTGCTAAAGTTAAAGCAGACTCTCCGTCTTCATTTTGCAGATTCACTTCAGCCCCACTAGCTAATAACAATGTGGTGATATCAAAGTACCCTTTGCTACAGGCATCGTGTAGCAAATAGTATTTTTTGTTAAGCTCTTCCACATCCAGATTGTTATTTTCTATTCTTAATTTTACTAACCTGTAGTCTCCAACTAAGCATCCATACCACAAGTCTTTAGTTATTTCCTCCTGTGTTACGTATATTTTCTTGTCCTTGTTATTTGCTTTGCTCTGATCATTGCCCATGTTGTATAGAAGTTAATGCTGTATATAATAGTACCCTAGTCACAGCTTTGTAGTCTTGCAAGTTGTTTATCCGGGCGTAGCAGCTGCATTTACTCCCCCCTTGTGAATATTATTATTGATTTGTTTTTCCGGTACAATAAGACTGAATTTAAGCATATCACAACTGGTACTATTTTTTTCTCTCACACACTAGTTCTAGCAATGTGGCTCATGTCACATGACTAGTTCCAGCATTGTGGTACAACTTACTGACATTGGCTTGTTAAATGTGTTAATATATCCCAAGTTTTTTTTATAGTGACTTAACTCATTAGTAACTAATGAGTTAAGTCACTATAAAAAAACTATCTAAAAAAGACAGTCTATGGGAAAAGGGGGCACTTCACTTAAAAATTGAAATTGAGATATAGGCTCCAAAAGTAAGTCATAGGAAAAATTCTTTCTTTCTCCTATTTTTGTTTTTTGCAGAATTAGTCTTAGTGACCCTTACTCTAAGTCGATGCCAAATTTCAAATGCCCAAACAACTTAAAAGACCCCAAGCGTGCCGTGGAAAGACAAGCTACTTTTTATTCTCTCTCATTCTCGAAGTACAATAAACGGGGAATGGGCGGAGTTTCAAACAAGCCGCTAAAAAAAACTGCATAGCTTTGAGAATAGTGCATGCAATCTACAGCTTACCTCTGGTTGAAAGTTTACCACTACATGGAGTAGAGTAGCCAAGGATTCCGACAAGACAGGCTGTGAGACGCTCTGAAAGCTAAAAAGAACTCTACGCAAACTTCGTTAGTCGCCGTTAAAAAGCGGCTGTACGATTTAATTGCATATGCGGAGTACGCCGTTAAGTATACGGAAACATTAATTATACCGGAAGTGGAAATTCAATTTATGTTTTCTCGATTTCTAGTTTAATTGCTTTGCTGAATACAGCCCAGTTCAACTGCCAGTTTCTCTGCACGGGGAAGGTTTTTATGGTGGGCCATTTGTTTCAAAATTAATTTCCGGAATTGGCGATAAATACGTAAAAAAATACCGACCCGATAAAAATATCGGTTCGGTTTCTGGAAGAATCGGCTTGGTTTTAAAAAAATAATCGACGCGGTAAAAAAATAATCGACGCGGTAAGGTTAGAGGGAGAAAAAAATCAGCTCGGTTCGTGGAGACAAAATTTGCAGGGAAAAGCAATGAGATGTGAGAATAAAATGGTTTGACAACTGATAGACTTGAAACCCTTTACCTGTTCGCACAATTGTATATGTACATTGTTTAATGGACTTGGATACCCTTTACCTGTTTGCACAATTATACAGACATGTAGACATGTAGATTGTTTACTAACTGCAAACGTACAGTTTACTAACTGCAACCGTACAGTTTACTAACTGCAACGTACAGTTTGTCCAAAGCATTTTTCAAAAGGGCCTATACTAGTTGCATCATTTCAAATTTCAACTACTGTAGTGATGTCACCTAGTTTATATATACACTAGTTATTTGTATAAATACTGGTGGTCAGTTTTGTTATTTCAATAAAAGTTTGCTATTATAGCTAATTGATCCCAGGTTATTACATAAACAACATGTACCTGTGCAAATATGGCAAGTATAATTGCAGTATTCACATTTTAAGTGTTTTACCAAGAGAGCTATTCTGTAGGGTAGAAGCACCAGGGTTGATAATTTTTGTACACTTATTCTAAAACATTCCTATAGAATAGTTATACACTTAGCTAATTATAGTTCCATAGCAGGGCCATAACAATATGGAATGAACCAAATCAAAGGTTCTGAATTGGTTGATATTATCATAATAAGCTAGGGTGCATCTCTCCCCAAGGAGTTGTGCCTTTTCTTCAAACTCTCATTTGAATACAAAACAAAAACTAACAAACCAGGATGTGGTTTCCTTCCCTTCTGCAGAGGTATGAATTCTTAGGAAAGCCAGAGAACTAGCTACTCCCTCCTCTGAAGAACAAGGAAGCCATGTCCTCTCCTATACACTCTTCTGAACCTGGTGGCTGTGCCCTATAGCTACTCTTGAGAACAAAGTAGATGCATCTTCTTCTTATGAGATAATGAGAGCACTTTTCTCTCCTGTGAGATAGATTAAAATGAGTAGCTACTGTTAGCAAAAGCTCAATCAGGTTTATTTTACATAAATCACATAGCTCAATTATGCATAAAATTTAGTCAAAATTAATAAAAATAAAATTAACGAATAGCTGTAAATAAACATAAGAAATGCAGCTAATAATTCACATTTTCTTTTGATGTTGTGTGGCACCTCCCCACAACGATGTGCGCATGACAAACAATTGTAAAGCAGAGCCCTCACGTAAAAGCACGATAAAAGTAGCGACTAGAGACTGCCTCCTTACGCGCGCATTTCTGAAAGGATTGCTAGTCCAGAGTGAGACATGTCTCTAGGGTAAGTTATCTTCTCAGTCATTGCAGCATTGCGTTATTTAGCTACTTAATTTTTTGTTAAATTAATTGAATTGGCCCTAGTTTAAGTCAGTTTGCTCTATTTCAGAAATATATAGCTAGATTGTGATAAATCTAACTCCTGAACTTGCCCTTGTTTTGTTGCTTTATAAATGGCTAGTTTGTGGGCAGACTATGTGTAGAATCATGGACAGTTAAGAAGACCGGTTTGTTCACGTATATTGTTTGTGTCTAGATAATACCACAGGCTTTTGTAGTGGAGTACCAGGCATTAATTGGTGATTGTGAGCGCTGCCAAGCTGGGCAAGAACAATTGTCTCAGAATCTAATAAACCAATTAGAAGCTATGCTAGTTATTTTAGAGGAAGGCATTCAACTATTATCTTCATCTACTTATGGAACTGAATTTTCTATTCTTGAAGATATGTGGAAAAACCTTGTTCATTACTTGCGTCTTATGATCTATGGCTTTAATGACACAACAATTCCACCAGTTAATGTACTTCCTTATTCTTTACACCATTCTGGGAGCGTAGGCCGACCAACCATCATTCTAAATTTTGAAATGATCGAATTAATGAGAACATCGGGATATACTTGGACAGAGGTAGCAAATGCATTGGAAACAAGTCGAACAACTGTTTGGAGAAGACTGAGAGATGCGGGCTATCAAATACTCAAGTATACTGATATTTCAGATGAGCAATTAGACAATGTCTTGACAACCATACAAGAACAATATCCTAATTGTGGGCAGCAACTAATTAGTGGATTTTTAAAAAGCCGTGGTATATACATTCCGAGATATAGGTTACGTGAAAGTATTTTGCGGGTTGACCCTTTGAGACGATTGATTAGGTGGCACCAGGTTATTACTCGGCGTACATACTCTGTGAAGCACAGTAATAGCTTGTGGCACATTGATGGCCATCATAGCCTTATTAGATGGCGGTTTGTAATACATGGGGGCATAGATGGTTATTCACGTATGATTACATATTTGTCATGTGCTGATAACAATTTCTCTTACACAGTATACAAACTTTTCTTAGCAGCTGTGAAAGAGTATGGATTACCAAGCCGTGTCCGCTCAGACAAAGGTGGTGAGAACATTCTAGTCTGTCAGTATATGATAGCTGTAAGGGGTTTGGAAAGAGGAAGCCACATAGCTGGTTCATCAGTTCATAATCAACGCATTGAGCGGTTGTGGCGTGATGTCTATAGATGTGTCTGTTCTACTTACCATGAACTATTTTATGCAATGGAAGCTACGGGAGTCCTTGATCCATGTGATGATTTTGATCTGTTTGTTTTACATTCCATCTTTTTACCACGCATTAAAAAAAGCCTGACTCAATTTGCAAGTGCATGGAATTTGCATCCTGTACGGACAGAAAAAAATTGGTCACCACAACAGATCATGATTAACTCACTTATAAAAGATGCAGATTTAGTTTTATCTAATGACAAGATTTCTGAGTATGGAATTGATTATGATGGGCCAGTTGCAGAAGAAGAATTCGGCACAGTGAATGTTCCAGTCACTCTATGCCCACCATCTATAAGTCAAGATCATTTTTATCAGTTCGTTGACACAGAGACACTATTCGAGGACTTTGGCTATCAACACTATGTAGATTGCAGAGAAGTGTTTCAAAGCATGGTTTCTATACAGTCATAATTTCATATGTACTTTGCACTCCACTGAATGAGCCATTTTCATGTCATCAATTCCCACAATTTGCCACAAAAATGTTATATGTTGAGGTTACTGCTGGAAAATTCCAATAACCACAAAAGTTTGTTTGTTTTTAACGAGGTCGCTTAAATGAATGGCATAGCAGTAGCATTTTTAACGACAAGTGGAAAATAGAGGCCCGCAGTTTGTTTTACACATTAAAGCAATTTACTCCAACAGCGCCGTAAAACTAAGAAATAAGTCCAGAGCAACCGTAACAGATAAGCTAACAGAAACACGCACACAAAATACGGCGGCTTGTCATTGACGCTGCTAAATACTGTACAAGGTAAAGCGTACCATCAGAGTATTACTATATAGATACTATCCCTAATGGTCATCTTCAATCAAAAGTACTTTGGCACACACACAGCATTGATAGGATCTAGACTTGATTACTGTATGAAAAATGATTCTGTGGGATCGAATTAGAAGAATAGCGAGCTATTCTGGAGGATTCTACCCATGGGTACTGTAATGAATTTGAATGAGAGGTAGACATCCACCCCCCCAGTTTTGGTGGATGTTTAGGACAGGGACTTATAAGTACATCCTGTAGTCACACTTTATCTTGTCCTTGTCTTATTTTGTTTTTAGTACTAATGAAAGAACATGTAAAATGCATTTAAGAAGTACACACTAGGCAAGAATTCCCAGTCCCCATGCTTCATAATAGATCACTCAGAATTTACCTCCTTCCCCCACTCAAAATCATCCTACATTAGAGAATTGCCTGCAATTTTAACATGCCATGTTCAATAACACATATATAGTTTAGACTGATACTTCTCAATAATATCTGGAGCAAATGAAAAAATTCATGTATAATAATTACTACACCATTGTAAACGAATTTTCACTGATAACCATTTTTAGAGCAGTATTGAAAAGAGTTTGATCCGGAATGTGAGTTGACAGTGTTAGTTGTCGACCACAAGTATTTGCTGAAATAGCATCGACATCCCTAGAAAATGACACCATGATAGAACCAGCTGTACTTTGAGATCCAGTAATGAATTGCACAACTGCATTCAAATCTAGACAAAAAAAAACAAAAAACAAGCTAATATAAAGTAAATGGTGTTTCATAATCCCAATAGAAATGTAGCTGTTCTTACAAAGAGATAACTGAACATTAGAAATGCATGCAAGGCCATATATGCATGTAATCGAGCTTTCAGAAGCAATCTTTGAAATTCCTGGGATTCATGGTGTATTGTATCAATGGGCATTAGGTATCAAAATCTGAAAGTTATCAACTTTGAGATCGTATTAACCTTAACATTAACCACTATCACTAAGTACCTTCTTCATTGGCTCCATTAATGAATTCCAACAGAAACTGCCATACTCTGAGTTCTTCTTTATTCATCTTGGCAGGATGAGGTCGCAACATACGAACCACATCATGTGCTCTAGTCACTCCATAAACAAACAATGGCTTCATCACGTTGGGAAAAAGCGTGATCAACTCCTTCACACCCATCACTTCCAGTCCCGCAGAAAATGTATCTAAATGTACTCTCAGCTTGTTTAATGCATTGTGTAGCACAATACACTGGATGATGGCTGCCTTGTTTGTCATCTAATTCATAAATGGAATGCATTGTTGCAAAATGATATAAAATTATATTCTCTCAATAGCATGAATTGAAAGTACTACTACACAAATGAACAGTATAATTTTTAATTTACATTGAAAGGTAAGTCGCAGCCACTCTCTTGAATTAGTTCCATCAACTCATCGGGACACTCATATGAAGAAAAATCCATGACTGATTTAAACTGTAAACAATAGTATAACCACAATCACTCCCACAAAGCCTAAAATACAAAATTGTATATCTCCAGCTGATAGTGGTCTTAACCAATACTTATGTCACTTATTTTTTTCTAAATTATGTTATTTGGGTAATATTGCTTCACCCAATCTAATTAATAAGTGTATTTGAATGTGTTTGTTCCTTAATAAACTAGCAGATGCTCACTCATACTTTTAAAAAATTCTGTCTGCTAGCTACAAACATGTATATCACACACATCGTACTTTTTCGTTGCTAAACGTGGTTGTACATCTTACCTCATTGATAACAGTTTTAACTCTAACTCCAATATCTTCCTCTGTAATGCAAGTTACTGAGAGATCATAGCATCCAGCAATATAGTAGTAACAATAATCAGCCAAAAATGGAAACCTTGCCCATCCATTAAGATACTATGAGCTACCATCGTACCAACATTTTTCAACATACCAGATGACAACAGAGATGCTTTATAAGCTGGACGAAGTCTATTGGGTGGACCTTCAAAAATATTTCTCGACATCATGGTAAAAGAATTGGCCATTTTATTGAAAATAATTGAAAAAAATTGTCTTCTTAATCCCCCAGTATCCACAGCTGGTTGACCACAAACAGATATAGAACACCAGCACTTCTGTTAAACTTAGATTGCTTATAAAAGCAAAATGCAGCTTCCACCCAATCTTCTTCATCATCATCATTACTCAATTTGACAACCGGCCATTCATCATCTTGTACCAGCACTTGATGCTTACGGAAGCAGACCACACAATGAAGTGACAGATGGACCGTCAATCAAAGTGTCTATTGCATCTGAAGCTGATTTTCGAGAAATATCATATACATATTGCAATTGTTTGTCACTCAAGGAAGTGAACATTTCTTTCAGTTTAGTGAAGTCTTCAACTGGAGAATTTTTTTCGCAGTCATGAAATTCCTTAAAGTCTGCATTATCATCTACTATATAAATTGCTGAAGATGCTGAATCACCCTGAATACTGCTATCTGTTGCTGATGACAAAGAATTCATCTCGTAAGAACTGCTGAAGTCAGAATGATTTGGATCTTTAGAGTTTAAAACACCTATCGAAGGAGAAACACTTGCTGAAGAATTAGCTAAACCTTTAGTAGTAGCTGGTTTAATGTTAATGTAGGGCAAATCTCCAGAATCGCTAAACTTTTCGTCATCAGTTCCACTACTTACCACTTCAAAGTTTCGTAACAATCTCACATAAACACTACCAGATCCAGCAAGCTCTTTAACTGAACGACCATTCCACTCGAATCCCTCCTTGCATTGAGGAATGGTACCTTGTTTTCCACACATATTTATAAATTCAAAATCTTCTGGTGTTACATCCTTAAATTCATCTGTAGATTTGATGACATCACAAATTTCCCCACGAATATCTTTTTCGGATGCATCGATAGGCAAAGAAGGAAGTAGCCCTGTAACCAATATTAACTTTTCAGACCTTGTAAAAGATTTTGGTTGAGCTGGCATAAAGCGGAAGATAACAACCTTTTTTTGAAAATAACACGTGCTTGACATGCGTCCTTTTTTGTGTTGTGGATATTTCATTGCAGCAATAGAAGATTTTGAATATCTTTTTGGCTTTCTGGGAATAGATGTACTCGACATGCTCCTCATTGTAGAATCATAATTAATTAGAAAATTAGAAGGACCCATAACCTTTTTAACCTCTGTATTAATGTTCTTACCTAAAATATTAAAAGTGACACATAATGTCATATCATTTGTACTTACAATCTTTCCAGTAAGTATTGTAGATTATTAAACCAGTAACAAGCCTACTATAGACATTGGTGTTTTCTACAGGGGGGAGAAGAGGTAGGCAAGGCTGTCAGAGTATAACATTTGCTTATTGTTGGTCCACACTATAACTTTAAGAAGTTTCACTAGTAAGGTGTGTTTCGAGGCATAAAGTTATTCTGATAATTGAGTTACTGTACGAGTGGCTATAGTTCTAGTGACAGTTTTGTCCATATTAACAAATGTTTTATTTACTCGTCTCAGTAATAATCAGTGTGTTATGTTATCCAATGGATATGATTTAAACGTATCAAATGAATCTTAAGTCTGGTAGATGGACTAGACAACTCTTAATAAAATTATACACTTAAAAACTATGTTCTTCCTATTAAGTAAGTCCAAATAAATATTATTATTGGCGCAAATACATAAGGTATTGCACTAGTGAATTTAACTCGAAACAGTTATTTATTTCAGAAATAAAGCAGCAAGCTTGTTGGGAGACAAACAAAAAAAAAACAAAAAAAAAACACCGGAACATTTCTTTGTGTAGCAGCAACACTTTCCATTTCAGGGATGGGATGAGTTTCCACACACGTTTTTCAGTTTCATTGCTGCTTGCAGAAATCATCACACCCACTTTAGTATTGAGGTGGTTGCTTAGGGAT
>WLWD01003103.1_pt1 | contig 21315 bp, 15 predicted proteins | sample 6712731 | NCBI WGS metagenome assembly WLWD01 (sample SAMN12718690, study PRJNA576275) | sponge metagenome | isolation source: marine sponge | host: Mycale hentscheli | place: New Zealand: South Island, Marlborough, Capsize Point | collected 2014-11-01
CCATATTTATCAGATATTGATAGGTTAGGTGGCATTCTATTGAAGGCTATGGCTTCATTTATTCATTTATTCTTTATGTATCCCACAAACACAAGAAGTATATTTTAAAATAGACCTACAAGAAAGGAAAAACAACAACAAAAAAAATGAAGAAAAAATTAGGGGAAATGAAAAAAAAATATATATACAGGTCCCCAAGTGTTCGTTACACTGAAGTTCTATACAACTGTATCTAGTTTAGATTAGGACTGTCTATACAACTGTATATAGTTTAGATTAGGACCGTGCCGTACAGACTAAGACACAAGTACATGTTAGTGCAAGTGTGTGTGTACTTTGCACAGAAGTGTGTGTGTGCTGACTCAGCACACAAATACGTGTATACAGATTAGGTACACAAGTGCATGCGAGTGTACTCAGCACACAAGTGCGTGTGTGTACAAACTAAGTACACAAGTGCTTGCGAGTGTACTCAGCATACAAGTACGTGTGTGTGCAGACCAAGTACAAAAGTGTGTGCCAGTGTATTCAGTACACAAGTGCGTGTGTGCAGATTAAGTACACAAGTGTGTGTGTGCAGATTAAGTACACAAGTGTGTGCGAGTGTACTTAGCACATAAGTGTGCATGCAGACTAAGCATGCATTTTTTATTTTTCGTTAAGCAAAACTAAGTACACAAGATTGTGGGAGAGTAATTAGCATATAAGTGTGTACATGCTTGTAAACCACACAACTGCATGGGAGTGGACTAAGTATGTGTATAGACTAAACATAAATGTGTTGGTGTATAACAAGCACACAAGCATGTGGGAGTAATGGTTTCTTTGACAACCACTTCGTATACTGTATAACACTATTTATTGGCTGGGGAAATAATTTAGCGAGTTTAGCGATTCAAACAAAACCGCTAAGTTATTGTTCCGCTAAGTAGTTTTGATAACCTTTGACCTCCATGTGGTCCGCAGATTTCCTCTGTTCACTATAGTTCTATTTCCTGTGGTACTACTCCCTAGACCTAGATCGCAGATAGAGGAGGCCTCCAACAAGTCTATGGAAATGGATACTCTCTACAATTTTGTTTTGCAAAATGTATAAAAGCCAAATTATTGATGAAGGTATACACAGCGATAAAGACTTTTTGGCTAAAAATAGCCAAGCTAGAGTAAGTCCAGTTAAAAAAAGTTTTTAAAAGTGTAGTTTCAACGTTGTTTTGTTATTAGGATGAAATTGAAATTCATGAACAGGTAATAAACCTCTAGATCAGATTATTGCTTAGTAAAATGAGTTTTTTACTTTGTTTTTTATTTTTATTTATATAGTGTGAAGGTGGTCATAGTGGAAGTCCCTGCTCAGTTGACACAATGGTAAATATTTTTTGGTAGTTATATCCCATAACTTATCACATTTTCTCCGATTTAGCCAGTACTTTCAGTTTCAGACGTCAACTCATCTTTGTCTCGGCACCACCCAACCTAAGTCAGGTCAGTTTTGATTGTATTATTTCCACACATTGCTGATTTTTTTTTTGGGTGTTATTTAGATTGTTTGCTCCTCAGCAAGCATAGAACCACAAGCCAGAACCTATAAGGTATTGATTGTGCCTTTTTTATCTATAAATCAAGATTCCTAAGACTTTCTACCTTTTAGGTACCGAATCCATTTCCTATTTCTGTGTTTCGACCGAGCACCGAGGAGAACCTTAATAATATGCGGCTAGGTGAAGATGATAGAAAGTACATGGTTCGCGTTATTGCCACTGTTTTGTGTACTTATGTACCTAATCCTTCTATGAGAGACTGTGGTGTTGTGGCTGAATCCCTGTTGAGGAAGTATAGTTTTCTTAAGGAGAGTGTAAGTTCAATGTTAAACTTTTCCTATCATAATTTAATGTTTTTCTATTCTTCTTTAGAATTCATGGAAGCAGTCCATTTATGTTAGATGTCAAAATGTCAATTGAAAGCGTTCTCGTAGTGTGCCTGAAGCAAAACGGATAAAACTCGACTTTCCTAGACGTTCCTATGCCATAGTTGACGTTGATAGTGAGAATGACGTGTCGGCCCAAAGAAATAAAAAATTGCTGAAAAAAGAACTAGCGAAGCCTAAGCCGAAAGTGGATGTTCTGAGGGAGCTTGTTAACCCTTTCGTTCCCAATCCCGCTTTAAAGCGAGTGAAGACCGGTTGGCTTCTCCGAATTTTTAAAAATAGTTACTTTATAGCTAGAACCTTCAGATTGCATACACAGGTGCCCAATGCATTGGAGAAGCATCTAAAATAGCTTTCAGCCAGGACGGCTTCGACAGTACCTCACAGCAGTTGCGTTTATTTCTTCCTCGGCAAAAAACAACAACATCGGTTCTCCGTCGAATTTTTAAAAAAAGTTACCTTTTTCACAGCAGCTTCATTTATGGATCCAGTCATCTCCAGAGCTTCGTAGAAGCAGCGAAAAATTGCTTGAGCCCAGTAGCCTTCCATAACACATTGAAACAACCGCTTCTTTGCCGACCAAGACTTTGCGGTTTGACTTACTGTCTTCTCCTTTTTTTTATAAAATCGCCAGTTCAACTTGGGGCCTCCCCATTACGTACAGTCTTAGGTAATTGTGGGTGGGAAGCTCTCCGGAACAACGATCTCTGAGTAATGACGCCACCAATTGTGGGTTGGCAGCAATATGTGGTCGAGGACAGTCTGCACTGCTATGCCACCAACTACGGGCTGGCAAGTTCAATTACTGCGATCAAGGTAAGCCACCAGAGACTCGGACAACTATTACTCAGAAACTCTGATGACCGCTGCCACCAGAGTTTCTAAATTCGGTTTGGACTAACTAAATCTAATGTAGGGAACTAATTGATACGGAGGTGGGTTTGAGTTTATATGGCTCAAGACCCGCATGCGCAAAGGGGAGTATGAAATGGGATCAACCGGAAATCCGGGGAACAAAATAAGTAATAGTTATGCCATGGCCAACGAGGGGTTATGGAATATAACCGTCCCGATCCTGAGGGCGAAGCCCGAGGGATAAGGGCGGTGATATTCCATAACCCTGATGTTGCCATGGCACAACTGTTTTATACCATAGTTGCTGCTACTACTACTCTCTCATATCCACCTATATGGGACCAGCCCTACCACATATAACTCTCCTGCCGCTCTCATACCACAGGAATTTACCACAGGTAGCTGCTTTACTGCTTACTGCTGAGCAGCCCAGGTAGAGTTAGATCTGGAGATAACAGCTGGCAGCTACAATGCTAAAGTAAACTTGCTAAAGTAAACTTGCTAAAGTAAACTTTCTGGCGTGCTTCAATTGAATTTTAATTGAATTTTAATTTTGGGCCAGAAACACGGAAGAATTCGCTTGACACCGCACCACCGGGAAAATATCATAGCCCCAGGAAAAATCACCGGGAAAATATCACTTTTAATCCATGGGTGTTACCGCAGCAACCATGGTATAAATAGCCTATATTCACTCTCAAATATGCTCACCAATGAACAATGAGCGGGCGGGAATTACCAAACACTAATAAATAGCCTATATTCACTCTCAAATATGCTCACCAATGAACAATGAGCGGGCGGGAATTACCAAACACAAATAAATAGCCTATATTCACTCTCAAATATGCTCACTAATGAACAATGAGCGGGCGGGAATTACCAAACACAAATAAATAGCCTATATTCACTCTCAAATATGCTCACCAATGAACAGCGAGTGGACGGGAATTATCAAACACAAATAAATAGCCTATATTCACTCTCAAATATGCTCACCAATGAACAGCGAGTGGGCGGGAATTATCAAACAAATAAATAGCCTATATTCACTCTCAAATATGCTCACCAATGAACAATGAGCGGGTGGGAATTACCAAACACTAATAAATAGCCTATATTCACTCTCAAATATGCTCACCAATGAACAATGAGTGGGAGGGAATTACCAAACACAAATAAATAGCCTATATTCACTCTCAAATATGCTCACCAATGAACAATGAGTGGGCGGGAATTATCAAACACAAATAAATAGCCTATATTCACTCTCAAATATGCTCACCAATGAACAATGAGTGGGCGGGAATTACCAAACACAAATAAATAGCCTATATTCACTCTCAAATATGCTCACCAATGAACAGCGAGTGGACGGGAATTATCAAACACAAATAAATAGCCTATATTCACTCTCAAATATGCTCACCAATGAACAGCGAGTGGGCGGGAATTATCAAACAAATAAATAGCCTATATTCACTCTCAAATATGCTCACCAATGAACAATGAGCGGGTGGGAATTACCAAACACTAATAAATAGCCTATATTCACTCTCAAATATGCTCACCAATGAACAATGAGTGGGAGGGAATTACCAAACACAAATAAATAGCCTATATTCACTCTCAAATATGCTCACCAATGAACAATGAGTGGGCGGGAATTATCAAACACAAATAAATAGCCTATATTCACTCTCAAATATGCTCACCAATGAACAATGAGTGGGCGGGAATTATCAAACACAAATAAATAGCCTATATTCACTCTCAAATATGCTCACAATGGGCGGGACGGGAATTAATTTACAAAAACACAAATAAATAGACTAATCACTCAAAATAGTCACCAATGAACACTGAGTGGGCGGGAATTACCCAACACAAAATAAATAGCCTATATTCACTCTCAAATATACCCACCAATAAAATAACTAGTGGGAGGGATCTACCACCACTACCCCAACATAAATAAACCAGCTTATATGGGCTCACCAAAGAACAGCGAGTGGCGACGAAAACTACCAAACACAAATAAATAGCCGATATTCACCCTCAAATATGCTCACCCTCAAAAGCGCAACCAATGAACATGAGCGGGCGGGAATACCAAACACAAACAAATAGCCTAGATTAATCTCAAAAATATGCTCACAATGAACAAGGAGGCGGGAGGGAAGGGAGGGAAGGGGAATACCCAAACAAAATAAATAAGCTTATATTTGACAGTTTTGGGAAAATCCGCATATACGCGGCAAACATTTTTTTTCAGTATCACCGGGTAAAGCCTTATGGGTCGATTTTTTTTGAAAAATTTTTTATGGCAGAAATGGATAGACACCAGTTAGCTCTAGCTTATGACGCAGTTGTAAGCTCTGGCGTGCTCTAGAACTCACACTAGGAAGCTAGAAACACTAGCCGGTTGGACTCGTGTACGGAGAGTTGCTAAGAAATTATTGGCGGGCTTTTCACTAACAGCCGGGAAAAAACTGTAGCTAACTAATTCACTTACTATTCTACATAATTCACGTACTCACGCAATTCTCGTCATCATAGTTTCTTAAGGTGCCCTGCATTAAGCCTTTTAGACTTCTTTCAATCCGCCTGTAACCGGTTTATTCCATAGTGTCCCGGAGACACGCAGTAATAGTATACGGACACAAGGCACGCCCCCTGACCTTAGCAACGCCTTTACCCGGCGTTTTTTCGAAATCAGCAATAATAAGCTTAGCAAAACTACTGAAGTGTTGTAGTGCGTAGGGCGAAGACGGCTTGTGCTACAGCTTTCAAATTAGGAGGACGGCATCCCAAGGCCCCGTGCAGCCTACTGGTAGAATAAATTTGAAAACTTTAGATGCCGCGTTTAGGCCGATTTTCCCAAAACCGGTCACATATTCACTCTCAAATATGCTCACCAATGAACAATGAGCGGGCAAGAATTACCAAACACAAATAAATAGCCTATATTCACTCTCAAATATGCTCACCAATGAACAGCGAGTGGGCGGGAATTATCAAACACAAATAAGTAATAGTTATGCCATGGCCAACGAGGGGTTATGGAATATAACCTTCCCGATCCTGAGGGCGAAGCCCGAGGGATAAGGGCGGTGATATTCCATAACCCCGATTTTGCCATGGCACAACTGTTTTATACCATAGTTGCTGCTACTACTACTCTCTCATATCCACCTATATGGGACCAGCCCTACCACATATAACTCTCCTGCGGCTCTCATACCACAGGAATTTACCACAGGTAGCTGCTTTACTGCTTACTGCTGAGCAGCCCAGGTAGAGTTAGATCTGGAGATAACAGCTGGCAGCTACAATGCTAAAGTAAACTTGCTAAAGTAAACTTGCTAAAGTAAACTTTCTGGCGTGCTTCAATTGAATTTTAATTGAATTTTAATTTTGGGCCAGAAACACGGAAGAATTCGCTTGACACCGCACCACCGGGAAAATATCATAGCCCCAGGAAAAATCACCGGGGAAAATATCACTTTTAATCCATGGGTGTTACCACAGCAACCATGGTATAAATAGCCTATATTCACTCTCAAATATGCTCACCAATGAACAATGAGCGGGCGGGAATTACCAAACACTAATAAATAGCCTATATTCACTCTCAAATATGCTCACCAATGAACAATGAGCGGGCGGGAATTACCAAACACAAATAAATAGCCTATATTCACTCTCAAATATGCTCACTAATGAACAATGAGCGGGCGGGAATTACCAAACACAAATAAATAACCTATATTCACTCTCAAATATGCTCACCAATGAACAGCGAGTGGACGGGAATTATCAAACACAAATAAATAGCCTATATTCACTCTCAAATATGCTCACCAATGAACAGCGAGTGGGCGGGAATTATCAAACACAAATAAATAGCCTATATTCACTCTCAAATATGCTCACCAATAAATAACTAGTGGGCGGGATCTACCAAACATAAATAAACAGCTTATATTTGCTCACCAAAGAACAGCAAGTGGGAGAAAACTACCAAACACAAATAAATAGCCTACATTCACTCTCAAATATGCTCACCAATGCATAACAAGTGGGCGGGAACTCTCAAACTCAAATAAAATAGCCCATAATTATTCACTAACAAATTTGTTTACCAATGAATATAGAAAGTATGTATGTCATGTTTAGGAAGTGTAAGCATAAGACACTTCAGCCAAATATACTTACAATATTTTGTAGTAATATTGAACCATTCTTCTCTCAACTACGAACTAGGGCTACGTATTGGAAAGGACATGTTCACTTAGTTAGATACCTCTTTCTTATACGCTGACATCATTGACTGCTTCTTCTCATCATTGTACTACTATCAGACATCAGTATAATCTGGGCTACTAACGTTTATGACCTACCATTGTGCCGCCCAATCCAGAGGTAAGGGTCGGCAACGCCAGACTAATTTCACTTTAAAGACGCTTTACCAATTGTACAATTTTGAGGTCGGTAAGGGGTTTCTCTAAATTTCTATCCATCATCTAGCACACGCTACCAAATAACTTAGGTGTCCTTTACAGAATTAGTTTAAGCGTGAATTGGAGGAATCCTCTGTAGAGGGTGCATGATACTTACAAAGCTTAATTTGTAAAGTTTTGTCTATCCAAATTAGGCCTATAATTTATTAATCCCATTCAATTCTTCACAATGATAATGTCAATAAATATACATAATTATTAGGTTCAGAAATATTTATACAGAAAGATGAAAATAATTGCATTAAAGGTAGTTACAAAGTTAGCTGGCGGGCTACAAATATATTTCTATAAAATATTATAATAATCAGTGTATACAAACTGAAGTAAGCAAGGGAAGTATTGGGTATATTAGAAAAAAAAATTAAGTTGCTGCTCCACATGACCTTCAGCTGGAAATTCATCCAACAATATCAGACTTCCTACATACACAAAAACAATAGGTCAAATCATATAACTTTCAGAATGAAATTCTGTTTGCAGCATTAGATTTACTGAATCAGAAATGTATAAGATAAATCACATATATTTTCGTTGGAAATTCAGCTGGCTAGATCAAATTTCCTGAACTTACAGAAACCTATTTGATAGATGACATTTCCTTCAGTAGGAAATTAAGCTGGCTAGATCAGATTTCCCAAACTCTCATCTTTCATTCAGTAGGACATTCAGCTGTCTAGATCATATTTCCTAGACTTACAGAAACCTATTGAACATATCAGATTTCCTTCAGTAGGAAATTCAGCTGTCTAGATCAGATTTCCCAAACTGAAGGAAATCTGTAATACAGATCATATTTCCTTCAGTAGGAAATTCAGCTGGCTAGATCAGATTTCCTGAACTCAAAGAAAACTGTAAGACAAGTCATATTTCCTTCTGTAGGAAATTCAGCTAGCTAGATCAGATTTCCTGAACTCAAAGAAAACTGTAAGACAAGTCATATTTCCTTCTGTAGGAAATTCAGCTAGCTAGATCAGATTTCCTGAACTCAAAGAAAACTGTAAGACAAGTCATATTTCCTTCTGTAGGAAATTCAGCTGGCTGGATCATATTTCCTTAGGTGTACTAAATTCTAAAGGAAATTCGAAATAGAAGGTAGCAAAAATTCAAAGCAATATTTCAGATAGATCTCCCTGCACTTATGAAAGTACAGTAAATTCAAGTTTTGGTCCAGTGATAGAGTTTACTATTAAGAAGACATGATCCGCGTGAAATGTGCTACAGAGAAAGTAAGTTATAACATACTAAAAACACAATGGCACATATAAACTAGCTCGGTTTACTATTTTCAAGTACTGTGCTAATTCTGACTTGTATTCTCAGTTTTAGTTGTATGATCAAAAAAGCGCGAAGGACAAAATACTGTGAAAGGATTAACATGGTTTTATTAACAAGATAATTATAACATTTGCTTTAATTATCTTCATTCATTATAAAAATTTAATCAGTTACTTGCTATATTCTTTCACTTATGACCACAAGTATAACCTTCAAACTTGGCAGCATATCAAATGAGTCGCAACTGGCTATGTGAAAGTAGTTGCTTCCAGACTGTAAACATGCAAAAACATCATAGACAGAAAGTTATGGAGCAAAGAAATAGAGGAACCAATTATAAAGTGATTGTCATTGTAATTATTTTTTACATTATTTGTTAGCTTTACTCATTGTAATTTTTCTATCAATATTCAATGCTATTTTCCACGGCAAAGACACTGATTTATCTTTGGTTCTCTGACTACAAACCTTTGTTATCACTCAAATGTTTATAAAGTACATGTTAATGCACATCCATAAACAATTATTGTGAAGAAAATTTGAATCAATTCTATGATGATACACAACTTAATTAAATGAACCAGAAAATACAAGATGTAATATACATGATCTCAATAATTAAATATCAGTATGATGATGATGTAGTTAATTCATACGATACCACACAGACACAAAAATTGTCACAAACTAGTTTTTTTACCATATGCTGTATTACATAAGCATAAGCATTCTTCACCACACATCATAGTATACATTTGTTGCCACATTTCAAATAATATTAAAGACTAATCCTATGTTCTTGAGAGGAGATGAAGACTGACATACTGTTTGATATTTCGTTATCAGCATTGGAAACTCATCAAACGCTTTACAAGAAAAAAAAAATTGCAATTAGCTATTAAAAGAAAAAATGTTTTTAATTATAGCTAATATATTATAAAGTGTTTTTCTTACTTGTCAAAGTGTATAACTAATTTTAGGTGACTATATTAGTGGTAGGTCATCATTTCTTCCCTTATTGTATGATGTTGCATAAACTAATTCAATGCTATTCTTTATATGCATAATCTGAAGCCTTGTTCATTGCAATTGAAACTTTCCCTGGAAGTCCAGACTTTTTAAAGAAAATTTCAGCATGATCTAAGATGAGTTCTTTATTCAAAATATTAAGTAGTGTTGTGCATCCCTAAATGGTAGCCTACCACCATAGAATGGTGATGTGAAGAAGAATTTTGGAGGGGGTTGCTCTTAAACCTCTCCCGCCCAACGCCACTGTCAAAGGAGTTTGCTTAGTTCAATTAAAAGAAACTGATGTTACAACCACAATTTGACACACCGACACACACACATTCCAACCAGCGCCTTGCCCTCGGCCACAATATATAAGACCACTGGCAGTGCCGCCACAATACACTATACATCATTACGATAGAGACGGGTAAATATATAAAATTCTGACAAGGTAGAGTGTCAATGATCCGACCCATATGGGTTGGCAAAGTAAAAGGTTCAAAGTTAATGGGGGGATGACTCAACGTTTGCAGGTCATTCACCACAAGTAGTTGCAAAAGAAAAATCTCCAAAATAATTCACTGTTCTTCATCAATGCTTTTTAACGGTTTATTTGAGGTGCAGTTTGAATCTGTGACCATACCCCAACAAGATGTTTTAGATTTTTGTATAAAATAATAGTCACTGACCATTACTAAGATATTGAAGAATATGCATCACATATTAAGTGCATGTAATAATTCATTGGCAACTTTATTTACTACTAATGGTTCTGACTTTCTTACAGATGTAACTTGTTATAACTTCATGATCACTGTACAATCACAGTGATAAGCATATATTTTCACTTTTATTTTAATAATTATGATTATTTATGTACACATTATTTTAGTGTTTATATATAATATATATATATATAATCATTATTTTATTTGTCAATAATGGTTAAAATTGGGTTTAAAAAGTTCTCTTGTGATAGCTTAAAGCTTATAGTCCTTTTTTCAAGAATGTTTACTTTTAGATAAAAATTTTTTTATTACATCTAATTAGACAATTAAACATTCACACATCTTCCAGTAATGCCTGGAATACTGGACTCTTGATTAAATGCTGGTCTGAAGTCCAGTTCAGTTCCACAATTCAGAATTATAGCTTAATTAGCTATCTATAATATTACTTCCTTCCATATGATGTGATATTTCTCTTTGTGTTCATAGGAATACAATAGTGGTCCAGGTGGAGAAATATATCAACTAAATAGCTAAATATAATTATATGACTGATCGGCTGAAATAATTATAATAATAGGAAATTTTTCTCTTTTTAACAGCCAATATTTTTAATTATAACTTAACCCAACGTTTTCGACTTCTTGCGAAGTCCTCTTCAGGAGTCATCTGAGATCGAACTCTCCCTGGTGGTATAATAACAAAGTAAACTGCAAGATTTCTGGAGGGCACACCTACTGCTTATTTTATCCTGGAGAGTGATTTGCACGCAGCATGGACAGCCAGCATCCTGCAGCTCTAAACCTATGTCTCTAAACTTGTTGTTGTCAGGTGTCATCTGTATGTGTAAAGCTTCCTTGAACTTCAACTCACGATTCTTACTGGCTCTGTCTACAACTCTTATCTCTTCCCATTTAATGGGGTGATGTTGCATGTTCATCAATGGCTGAAACCTTCTCATCACCTCTCTTACAAGCATCCTGATGTTCTTTTACTCTCTGCTCAAGCCTTCTAGATAGTTGTTTCACCTATGTATACTTTACCACAACTGCATGGTATACTGTACACTATGGATGACTCTGTGGTAATAGGTATAGTATCTTTGACTTTAATAAGATGTGATCTCTTAGCGTTTTACCCGACTCTTAAATGCTGTTTTGATGTCAAAGTCTCTACACACTTCTAATTCGCGTTTTGTGGTAATTTGGTGGAAATTTGGTGTTGTGATTAACACCCATTTTCCCCAGGAATCCGTTGGTCCTGTACAGCGCCCCCCCCCCCCCCCCCCTCCCCCCCCTCTCCTCACTAGACCACTTTGCGTTTGGTAAAGGGTCTGCAGCGAGACTAACTCGGACTCAGAAAGTCCGTGGATGTGGTATGCGCGAGCGTCTGACTTTTTTTTTTTTTTTTTTTTTTCCCTGATGTTTTTACTGCAGCTTCACTTTAGCTGGCCTCAATCTTGTTTTATTTTGAGCAACCTTCCTAGGGAAGTATTTCGAACTTGCGGAGATTCCTAACGGTTCAGTTCGATGTTCATTTGGGATTCCTTTTCGGGTTCCCGCCAGTTTCAGAAGTCCCAGCCGTTGTTCACATTATATTTGTAGTTATATGGTAGCTATAAAATATATACGTAAGTGCATTATATTTTATGACAACTATACTACGCGATTGAACCTGTCGGACAATGTGGGGACTCTTTGCTCTCCCTATCTTTGTGATAGTACAGTGCCAAGGTATGTTACTCTAGCTATCTTTGTGGTTACTTATATATTAAGTAGTTGAACTGATTACTGTGAAATAAAGCTTTACAGCTATATTCCATATAGATACATAACAATGTTAATTTATTATCAATGTCACGGAAAACAAAACTCCTTCAGGATGTCGTATTTAGTACAGTATGGGAGTCTTCTGAGGTTGTTAATTTTACTCCTTCAGGTTTTTTCTGGGTGTGTACCTATGAACTGAACAGCGCCAGGACAAAACTATTCGGAACTGCAAGACTGCCTCAACTACTTAGCAAAATTATTGCATTAATAATGTGCACCCAAGTAGCTGTCCCTTTTCACGTGAATGTTCGTTTACTCGCGCGTCACCATTGCAATTAGTTCACATGACTAAATTGCTTCCGGTTTTTTACTAAGTGCATTCCTCGTTTTACCGTGCTTGCAGGTGCCAACTCAACTTGGATGTACTAGTTATAAGATGATGGTATTAAAACTTGTGTCAGTTATGTATACAGTGATGTAGTGAGTGATATTAGTGTTATAGGAAGTTAAGATTTGTATAAAAGTGCATATCACTAAGATTTTGTAAAAACAAAATAATTTGTTTTTGTTCAATACTGAGAAAATAATGATAGCCATTTTACTTTCATTCTGCTATGATTTATGGGAAAATGAAGCGTAAATATATTAGAAGTGGTGATGTAAATATTATAATCAACTTACAGTGTCAGTGGAGTAGGAAGATAAAAATATTGGGAGAGCCAATGTTTCGAGCAAATTGATAGTGTGTATTTGTCCCCCTATCAATGTCATGGAAATGAGAAACCCTCTTGATATTAAAAAATTGTTGATATGACTCCTCTCAAGCATAGTATTATTAATAAGTAGCTACTCTGTACAAATGTTGTAGAGAGAAAAACAGATTGAAATCTGTTATAGCATAAATTTGTTAGCTATGGTTTTATTGCTTGATGAATTCAGGCCGTAGTTTAGACTGTATGTACAAAGTATATAACTGTATCAAAAAGTTGCTACTGAGGTCAAAGTGTATCTGTGTACATGTTTAGTTTGGAGAAATTATTTTTTTATCGGAAGGAATAAAATTACCCAGAGAATACTATAATGCTGCACTAAGTTTTCTTTTAGTCTCTAGTAAGCCAAGATATGTAGAGGCTGCCAATACAATGATGATGTATCTGAAATAGCATAGTAGCTGTTTTAGCACTTTCTTGTTTTCATTATACTAATCTGTAATTTAACAATAAAGATCACTCGTCATAAATGTAAAAAGTGTAATGTAGTATGAGCATGGGTAAACATTGGGGGCCCAGCCCCCCGTTGAGAATTATTGGAGGGCCCATGGCCCTCCTACTGCCCCCCCTTCACTTCTTACTCCACTGCTCCACTGAGTGTTATTAATTAAACAGAGCAATTGAGACATTGGTATCTACAAAATACAACATAGTTATTATAAAACATACTATTGAAATATAACTCTAAATATTTATGATGGTAATACTTTTATTTTGTTTTATGGCAAATTTTGACTGCTTTAGTTGCCATATTTCCAAAGGAATATTTAGTCCTTCCTATGAAAACTGAGTCAAGGATATTCTGTAATGCTACTACCAATGAATTGATTCTATCGAAATGGACAATAACAGGATTTGAGCAACCATTTGATAAAAATGTAGATGGTATAGTAACTGATGGGATAATCGTTATGGTTTTTACCAGGACTGCTTCTGTACTCTTACTAAATACTTCAGAAATAGCCATTGATTTTATAACAATAGAATGTGTTGGTATTAATACTCACTCTAATGAAGCAATTAATGAATTTCTAAATGTGACTATATATGGTAAGTTCTTATACTAGATAACTATTGAAATAAAAATAACTGTTATGTGATATACAATTAAAAAAAAGTATAATAGTAGCTAGGAACATGTAAAATTGCAAATGAGGAGAGTATAAAATGGGAACGAACTTCATAACATTACAATCTGGAGGCCGAATTTTATAGTACGCCTTTAAATTGTTCTCAGGTTACCATACCGGAGTTGAGCACATGTTTTTGAACATCAATAATGCTAAAAAGATGGCATAAATGTAGCACTTAACCCCATTTTGAATAACCATGATAAACAAAAACAAAATGTTAAAATCACCAATATTAAACTCCCTATACCGAAGCATAACTCCATAAACTATAATATGCCACTTATGAATTAGCAAACAGTAAATCTAAGCTAGCCAGGCTGAAAAATAAGCCTAAAATTTATATTTAGAATAAAAGTTTCTTAATTGTGTTTATTTTGAATAGGCCACTACAAAAAAAGTGACATTTCCTGAGTACAGTTTAAGTCAGAAATTAACATGAAATGTCAGGCTTGACTTTCATGAGTTACAAATGAACTATCAGGTACAGGAAATTTCACATTCCACTCTAGTTTCATGGTGTGCATGAAATATGATATGCCCTGGTAATGTAATTCCATGAAATGTGATATTCCTGAAAAATTTCATGAGAACATGAAATTTGGAATTTCCATAGCTATTGTATGAAACATGAAACATGGACTGTAGCTGAATTTCATGATGTCAGAAATTTCAAACATTAAATAATGAGGCTTGTGTTTCCATCTGTTCACATCTAGCTATTGCTGTTCACATCTAGCTATTGCTAAACTTTGTTCAACAGCTGTTATTTGAAAAAAAAAATCTTTCTAAAATTTACTTAGTCATTTGTTTCCTTGTTTCATTTGTTTATGCATTTTAAAATTTATTTGTTTAATTTACACTACATGAAAAAGCCCAGTTTACAAGGATTTTCACATATTTATATGCAGCATATACATCGTAGTTTCTTTTTTTTTTTTACCAAGACAAGTGTACAGGCACAATAGATCAATTAACACCTGAGGTGTACTAGGCATCTACTGGAGTTTACTGAAGTGGTAAGTTTACAGATAGTTTAACACTAATACTTAGAATTTACAGATGTACATGCAGGATGTATACACTGTACAAAAAAATTTTTTTTAATTCATATGTATATTATTTTTAATGTGAAGTTTTTGTATGTGATGATAATAGTAATAATTAATAAACACAATTTTAAATTATTATTACTAAATTAAAAAATATACGCATTTTTTAGCTTGGTAAAGGGTTAGGTCCCCTTGAGACTGCTACAGTGTTATATCAATGGAATCTAATGGATACATTTGTTCATTCTCCTTCATTCATTTACGTGTTCTCACTCATTCATTCTCATTCATTCATTCATTCTCATTCATTCTTAATTGCTTTACAATTAATTGATCAAAAAATATACACCACTACACTGTCTATTTAAATAGCTATTTCTTAATACTAATGGAAAAAAAACATGCATTTGCCCTCTGACTGTTCATTTATAGCTAAACTTTTAGTAAACAATACAATAACCTCTATCCAGAAAACCCTTTACCAGTGATATCACCAGGCCAAATGTGTTAAAAACGCTTTACCATACATAAGTAATAATATTGACTGGAAATGGTCGTCCGAAGCATTGTCAAAGTTTAATCTCTCGTCTGGCCAAAGATCTCCTCTGGCTATAACTACGCTAACTACCCTAACATGACGCGCGGGGGAAAGATCAGGGTTAGTAAAAAGACCGGCCCCGTGAGACTGCTGTGCGAATGTGTTGCACCAATATGGGTGGCGTGGATGCGTTCCTATGGTACATAGGCTTCAGCGTCGAGGTGAGTAGTTCACAACTGAATTATGGTATTTCTAAATTTCCTGTGGGGATAAGCAGAGGTTACCTGAATTATAATAGAGATTATTTTGTCTGTAACACAAATCTTTAAGACGGTATTATTCCCAATTGTTTTTCGTAGCACACTAGAAAATTTCGTTCAAGGATAACAGTAACAACTAAAAAAAATATTTTGTGTATCTCTTTGGCCATGGCAATAGTTTTTCAGTTACTCATTCAAAATACTCACAAGTGCTACACAGCTACAATGAAAGCAAAAGCATCCGTGTTAACTTTTATCTGTGGTGCCATTCTAAATAATGCTGTCTTGAATAAAATTTGGGAGATGATTTGTTTTTTTTTTTTGTTGTTGTTTTTTATTTCTGAAATCAATGTGTGATGTAACTTATGTTTTTTTATGATGTGGAGTGAGAATGGTAATTTCTTTGGAGTAACATTGGTTTCCTATAACAAGGTGTACAGTGTATCTTTTCACATAAAAGAAGATTGAGGCTAGGAACCATGGCAACCATTACAACCTATCTTTAGACAGCTGGGTACATTCGCAAAGTTTTGATGATCTTTTGCCCCAGTGTAATTACTGCTATTCCTACTCACATGCTGGTGTGTCGAACACTCACTAATTTACATGATAGTTGCTCCTCCCAATCTGTTGATTTAATACAGATAGGACATTCGTGCTAAGGAATGAAATAGTCTCCACCTATAAACTATCAAACTGTGTGTTTCAAGGCTAGTGCTGCACGCACATGTGTTTATTCATACTATTTCACTTTTAAAGCCTGTAAACTAATCCAAAGATCTTTAGTTTTATGCTTTCAGTTACTCAGTCATTCTGGGCTGAAATAATTATAATAGTAGCGAGAAATGTTTTGCTATTATTAAAAGTTATGCTTATTAATACTAGTGCACATGTGTGAGAGGGTTACAGTAGTCATCCTGTGTGTCATGTCACACTCTGATTTTGGAGATTACAGACAATTGACGGTTTGCCGCTGTGAAGTTAATGAAGTTGCTGGAAGTGGAGTTTTGCATTGAAAATATATACCAGCGAGTGTCTTTGGCCTGGTTTAGCTTCTTCTCTTATGAAGACAATGTTTACATGTACCGTTTTCACTGCTCGAACTATATTGATGCCTCATTTAGAATTGTCGTGCCAGCATGCAGAGAGCGACATGTTCAATTGGTTACAAAGTACACATCACATGAACACATGTGGATACAGAGTGTGGTATTACAATACGAGTGGGCAGAGTCAATTATACTCGAAGTGTAATGTGTATGTACACATAATTATAATGATACGGGACTTAAATAGAAAGCTTACCTATGTGACAGATCTACAGTTTTACTCTTGTGGAGTAGATAATATTTCACCTTCAACTTTCACACTCCTACTTCGAAGCATCAAAGGTGTGAACCCTCAACTTTACTATATACTAGCTAGCTATTACAAAATCATCTCAGACCAATAAATAATTTATTTCGCGAACTATTAAGATTCATTATATAGTATTATAATTTTTTACTACAATAGTGCACGCTATATGCATTGAAATATATATACAGGCCCGGAGGAACCGGTCCGGTTGGTCCGGTTTTGGCTGGACCGTCATTTGAAATGGGAATTCAGAAATAACTGTTATCTTCAGGGGGGGAGGGGGAGGGGGGAATCCCAAATTGACAACCTTTACCGATAAATTTCATTCTCCTGAGGCTCGTTTAGCGATGGCTTAACATTTTATTGATTGCGATAAATACGAAGTCTAAGATTTATTTATTTATCACCATTGTAAGTACAGTTTGCAATGTAGTTAGTATTGTCAGTAATTATTCTAGCTACATGTATGATGGCATCATTCTAAACTTTAGCTAATACAAAATTCTTTTTTAATTTAACAAGCTATTACAATTATAGTGAATAAAAGTATGTATAGACTTGTTGCACCCATGAATTATCCTTAGCCACACCCATGAACTGTTTTGGTCACACCCATGATCTGTTTTGACCACGCCCACTACTGGCCGGACCAATTCATGAGAGTGTCTTCCGTCCCTGTTATAGAGTGGAAGTTATTTTTAAACATTTGGACTAATTCTTTACACATTCACTTTCTTTTTATTGAACTCTAGTGTACTTATGCACGCACACGCATACGTCTATAATAAGTGTATCACCAACATATGTACCAATTTTGTGTTGTATGCTAGAATAAGAGTTGTTTGAGCATGTGTAGGTTAGTGTTCACGTGTGGGTTAGTGTTCACGTGTAGGTTAGTGTTCACGTGTGGGTTAGTGTTCATGTGTAGGTTAGTGTTCACGTATAGGTTAGTGTTCACGTGTAGGTTAGTGTTCACGTGTAGGTTAGTGTTCACGTGTGGGTTAGTGTTCACGTGTGGGTTAGTGTTCACGTGTGGGTTAGTGTTCACGTGTAGGTTAGTGTTCACGTGTATGTTAGTGTTCACGTGTAGGTTAGTGTTGACGTGTATGTTAGTGTTCACGTGTAGGTTAGTGTTCACGTGTATGTTAGTGTTCACGTGTGGGTTAGTGTTCACGTGTAGGTTAGTGTTCACGTGTAGGTTAGTGTTCATGTGTGGGTTAGTGTTCACGTGTAGGTTAATGTTCACGTGTAGGTTAGTGTTCATGTGTGGGTTAGTGTTCACGTGTAGGTTAGTGTTCACGTGTAGGTTAGTGTTCACGTGTGGGTTAGTGTTCACGTGTGGGTTAGTGTTCACGTGTATGTTAGTGTTCACGTGTGGGTTAGTGTTCACGTGTAGGTTAGTGTTCACGTGTGGGTTAGTGTTCAAGTGTATGTTAGTGTTCACGTGTAGGTTAGTGTTCACGTGTAGGTTAGTGTTCACGTGTAGGTTAGTGTTCACGTTTGGGTTAGTGTTCACGTGTATGTTAGTGTTCACGTGTAGGTTAGTGTTCACGTGTATGTTAGTGTTCACGTGTGGGTTAGTGTTCACGTGTAGGTTAGTGTTCACGTGTAGGTTAGTGTTCATGTGTGGGTTAGTGTTCACGTGTAGGTTAATGTTCACGTGTAGGTTAGTGTTCATGTGTGGGTTAGTGTTCACGTGTAGGTTAGTGTTCACGTGTAGGTTAGTGTTCACGTGTGGGTTAGTGTTCACGTGTGGGTTAGTGTTCACGTGTGGGTTAGTGTTCACGTGTGGGTTAGTGGTTTCACTTGTGGGTTAAGTGTTCACGTGTGGTGTTAGTGTTCACGTGTGGGTTAGGTTCCGTGTGGGTTAGTGTTCACGTGTGGGTTAGGTTCACGTGTAGGTAGTGTTCACGTGTAGGTAGTGTTTCCGGTGTGGTTAGTGGTTTCACGGTGGGTTAGTGTTCACGTGTAGGGTTATGTTCACGTGTAGGTTAGTTGTTCACGTGTAGTTTCGTTTGTCACGTCGTCCTCCATTATGCTAATTTTATTGATGGGATTAGCCACAGCCATACATAAGTATGCCTATGATTGCTAAGCAAGTCTAGAACTCATCCCATCTTGTTTTTAACCCTCAGCGTGCATGCACTGTAGAGTTGCATTACTCAGTCTGTCAGTCAGTCTTTCTGTCACACAGCAGCGGATCTGAACTCTCTGCAATGTGTTGTGGACTGGTTGGTTCCAAGCCATTGTGAACCCGTTAATAGCAAGTTTTGGCCATAATTAATTTTATGAAATATAATATATTTTGATGGCTAAATCATTAAAGTATCAGAAGACCAACTGAAGTACATTATGATTGGTTTTGGGAAACCTGGCCTTTGTTGTACATACATACATACATACATACATACATACATACATACATACATACATACACACACATGCAAGCCAGATTCACTAGAAGGCTCACCCATAGCCGAAAATTCATGAATATATCTGACTCAAAATCTCTGAAAGTACCACATCCTGAGTAGTTAAGTAGCCACATAGCTACATAGTTACCCATACATACATACATACATACACACACATGCATACATACATGCATGCATACGTACATATGTACATACATACATTAATTCATACACACATACATACAAACAAACATACATAAGTTGTCATTTGTTGTCATTTCTATGTTTATTGTTCAGCCTCACTGTCATTGGTTTTGCTTTGTTTTGTTTTTATTTTTTTGGCTTGTCAAAGTAAGTTAGCCTGCTCATGAAATATCTTGCCGTATCACACTCTGACTCATGTAATTAGTATTATATACGTGTGTGTGTGTCATATGTGCGTAAGTATGTGGACAATAATTTTGCAAAAATAACCACTGCTATTTTTCCAAATTGGTGTTCACTCTCAGCACTAGTGTAGTTTGGATTTTGTGTGTGTTGTCACTGCCAAGGCCAAACAGAAGAGGGTTAGGTAACTGTAATTTTGAAAGCAACATGCAGACATGTCTCGCTCTCAATTAATTCTATTGACGGCCATAGTCACACATACACGATCATTGGCAATTCTGTTCTCCCGAGCTATTCCTTGAAAGTCATCTCCTGCAGTGATCCTTTGCCTGGGCATATATGTGAGGGTTTCTGTAAATATTTCTTCTATGGTTTTTTCAACTTGGACTGAGAACTGATTCAAGGCTAGTAATTGGGGTGAAGGTAACTAACATAGTTGTGGTCACAGAATGAGTAACTACAATTACACTGTAGCTGACTTATTTTGTTGGTTCATGTGGCAATTTTCACCTAATTTTTTGTAACCGTACATATCAGCCCACTGTTATTTGCATTTGCCGAGTTATTGTATATCAACTGTAACTGCTTTTTAAATGTAATTGTATCGCTCAGATCCAGGGCTTACCTGGGCTTTTTGTATGAGTAATAGCACGGGTAATCGTGCTATTCGGGATTAATAGCATGAGTAACGTGATTGAAATAGTATGAGGCGAAGCAGAGCGCTATTTCAATTGCTTTACGAGTGCTATTGATCCCTAATAGCACAGGTTACCCATGCTATCACTCGCTAATAGTAGGCCAGCTTTTTAAAAAGTCATTTGCAAATGTAGCTATATTATATAGTTCACTCACTATCTCTTATTTCAGGATTAGCTTCCGCTGGAACTTCGTTTTCAACGTGTGGCTCCTCCTGATCCATTGAAAAACATTCCGTCTAATACGGGTAGAGCTTCTGTGGTGGTAAAGAATGACATTGTCTCCAACTAAAAACTACTCGAGCTGTGCGTTTCCAAGGTTAACACTGCACACGTGCGCACTTTACCCATACTATTTCACTTAGCTACCGAGGTGTTTCACTTAGTTTCCACTTAGTTACCGAGGTATTTCAATTAGTTACGCGCTATTTCACTTTCCCCATGCGATTTCAATTGAACTGCGATTTTTCACATACATTTTAAATGTACTATTAGCTACATTATTATGATACAATATAGTCATTTCACACTCTGTAATATATTGTAGCACACTGGCTTCGGTAGAGATTTTTAGTGTATCAAATACATATCTGAGTATTTATAATTGTAAAATGGTACAACTGTA
>WLWD01005011.1_pt1 | contig 21314 bp, 16 predicted proteins | sample 6712731 | NCBI WGS metagenome assembly WLWD01 (sample SAMN12718690, study PRJNA576275) | sponge metagenome | isolation source: marine sponge | host: Mycale hentscheli | place: New Zealand: South Island, Marlborough, Capsize Point | collected 2014-11-01
CCCCCTTCACCACCCCAACCCCCTTCACCACCCCTAACCCCCTTCACCACCCCCAAATCCCTACACCACCCTAACCCCCTTCACCATTCCTTTCTTTTAAATATGTAGGTTTTGCCTCAAAGTCTGGCCTGTTTGTTGTTGTTGTTTTTCTTTTGAATTGCTAAGTTAACACTTTGTACAATAGTGTTAATATGATTGAATAATGCACATTCAATGCACATGCAAGGAGCCATTATACGGAATTAAAAAAGTCCCGCTGTCAAGAAGAATTTCAAATCTAGTTCATAAATAACAAGTAATATGAATTTATCATTGGCTGAATAGGAAACCTGCCTGTTAAACAATTGTAAGGATACAAAACAAAAGAACAGCAAACAGTTACTTTCATGAATATGTAACTTACCTAGTTACTAAAGACACACTTCATTGAACACAATAGGAAACCAACTTTTTAACAAGCTATGATCCCTCTCTGTTAGAAGGATCGCTCCCATTTGTGCTTAAGTACACCATTAGTAGTGTCGGAATCAGAGTAGGATGACGTTTTTGACAAAAAAAAGATTTCTTAACTGCAAAAAAAAAATTTTCTTGTGGCAAGAAGTTTTCAAGTGGCTTCGCCAAGTAAAATTTTCTCGCTACACTGGCGCTATTCCGTGCTCAAATACTGATTTTTCAAATTTAACAGCTTACTCATATTTTAAGTAACTTTTTTTGCTAACTTCCTCGCTATCAATTGTAAATACCGGGAACAAAATTAACAAAGAAATCCTACAATATAATGTCCTAACGCTAATTTGTGACTATAAATAGACTTCAGCTGCGGCTCACAATCACTATTGGATCAACATACACATTCTGCAACAAACATAATTTCCAAATAGCAAAAGAAACGAATCGTCTACCATGTCTGCAGAAGACCAAGATGCTAGCTCCAATGCACTCGATGCCATTGTAACCACTGAAGAGACATACAGCAATGTTCTTTCTTTATTTCAAGAAAATCATGACCAATGTGTGAACAGTGGATTTTTTCCTCCAGAAACACTCTTGGAAGTGGATGCCTGCGGAGTGAATTTTCGTTCATTGGGACTTGGAACGATCAGCGTTGCCACTGTCGTCTCCAATCAGTGGATAGATATGGTTGTTTTATTTTTTCAATACTTCTCTGATTATGGGTCAGCTGCAAAGGATGAGTTCAAACGTTTGGGAAGGCAGGCCAAGGAACTGGGTAAACTTTTTGAAGTTCTTGAAGTATGGTGTCGAAAGTTAGCTGGACGCATTCACACCACTTATGAAAAAGTTCAAGATGATGTATCTGACTTTAAAGCAGCTTTTGCGAAGGAAGTGTAAGATGCTGATCTAGACCTTAAGGCAGCTAAAAATGCTGTAGAAGCCAAAAAAGCTGATTATGAAGTCAAAAAAGCTGAAAGTGATCGCTGGAAGAAGGCTCTATACGGGTCTAGCATAGGATATGCCATATTCTTTCCCATTGGAGCAATTGCAAGTATTATTACTGGTACTGGGTACGGTATTGCCAAGGCCGCTGCAAGTTCTGCTCAGGATGCCGTATATGAAGCTCTAAGAGTGACAAATACGAAGCAACAAGCATATGATGCTGCAACAACAAAAAAAGCAAAGGCTCAGGTATTTTGTGGACATATTATTCTTAAATGTATTGGTTACAAATTTTATTTTATTTGTTTGTTAGCTAATTGGAGTCACAGCTGGTAAATTAGTAAATTCTATGACTGGATTGGAAGTTATTTGTGAATCTATGGCCGCATTCTGGACACACCAGTCTGACAGCTTTGAAGTTGTGGGTGGAGATATGGAGACAAATATGGCAAACCTACCAGCAGTGGTTGTGGAGAGGCGACTAAAGGATCAAGCCATTGCTGACTGGAACAACACAAAGGCTGCATTTGACCGATATTCCACAATCATGACTCGAGTTGTCAATCTTTTCAACTTCCAAACAGATGCTAAGAAGTCTCCAGAGGAGTCAATTACTGCAGCTGAGCTTTCCTTTACTTTGCGTGTTCCCGACTATGTTGATGCCAATGCAATCATGAATCCTCCTGCTTGAACAAAACAAGAAAAGAAAACAATCTATTACAGTCTGACAATGTATAGCTATAAAAGCTGAACTGCTACAGAGCTAGTCTGTACTTGTAATGCTTTAGCATCTAGTATAGTTTATTGATTGTAGTATTTTTAGATTTATTAAACAATATTTTCTACTTAAATATAATATACAATATCAAACTTACTGCAGAAGTGTTTGCTAGTCTATCTGTTCTCCATACATGACATTTGACTGACTGATATAAATTCTGAAAAGACAATGTGGTCAATAATTCAATAATAGACAAACAAGTTATTTCTAGTTTCTGTACTATAGTCTTCACAATTTGGTACCAAAATTATTTATATATCTATTTATTCCATGCTAGATATCTTCATAATGATATCTTTAGGTAAGTGACTGTGAAATAACTCAAGATATTTCATGGTATTATTTATGCATTGGCAATCTTATTACCCTGTAGTTATGGCAACTGGCCTAGCTTACCTGTTGTCCCTGGTTTTTACAGCTACCTTCCTTTGGCTGTAGCCTACCCAATCTAATTAGGGTAGTTGCTAAAATATCAGCTGGGTGTGGGAGCCCCTACAGACAACTTTACATTGTGAGTTATAAGTCCTAGTACTAACTACAGCTGTGAAGATATCTAGCATAGAATAAACCATTTATTACACATGGTTAGAGTGATATGGCAAGATATTTCACTTTATGGCTTTATTTTCACTCTCCTCTGACTCTTGAAAATATCATGAAATATTTTGCCATATCACACTCTGACTCATGTAATAAGTATTATTTGTATATATATATATTTATATGTACATACTGTTGTGGCAAGCTAGTGAGACATTTCAGAGGTAAGTCAGTCAATATTTCACTAGCATATTGTATGTATGATGAACTATTTTTGTAAGAGAACCCAATTATACGCCAATTGATTAGGCTCCCTAATGAATGAAAGTCAAATTTGCTGTTTATGGGTACTAAGTGACTAGGAATCTAAATCCTGCTGTATCAATATGCTACAGGTAGACTTGACAATATGGTGTTATAACAAGCAGTGAAGATGATTAAACTTAAACTAACTTATTGGTTAGTAAAGGCATTTAGGTAGTTAAAGCCTACTATCAGTAGCTCACTGTCAACTGTGCATGAGATAATTAAAAGAATGAAAAAAGCCAAGTATGCTGTCTGTGGGTACTAAGTGTCAGGCATGTAAATCCTGCAGCATTTATATGCTACAGGTTGATTTGACAATGGTGTTATAACAAACAGTGAAAATGGTAAGTTCTAGTCTGAACAGACCACTCATGTTGACCAGGAGTTTCTTGAAAACAGGCCTTTAAAATACCATGAGTGCATGGCATAAGAAGGGGGACTCTAGGGGCTGGAGCCTCCCATAAATTTGGGGCACTTTTTCACGAGGTGATTTCTCATAATATGAACAATTATCCACAAAAAATATGGCTTTGGAACCCCGCATCCCACCCATACCAAAACATCTTCCTACACCACTGAATGATAGATTAAAACTTTGTGCAGATTACCTAAATAGTGCCGTCCTGTCTCCATTTATATATTGTGGGATACATCTTAAGTTAAAGCTACTAAAGTGGTAAAACACGAATACATATACATAATCATACATGAACTGCAACAATTTGAGGGTGGTTTTTCCTATTAAATAGGTTAAAAGATGGCAGATGAGAGATAGCTATTATTATGTATAGAGGAAACAATAGAGCAATTAAATATCTAATCTGTGAGAGCAAAGATTATGCTCAAGTGGGTAATGAGGTAATTCTAACTCTATGTGATGTGCTTAAATAGATAATTGGTTTTCAAGAAGGAAAACCATAGCACACAAAGTATGTATATAATGCAATTTAGCTAGTGGCACAGCAGTCACACAAGTGAACAAGCTCATGTTGTCTTAACCTTTTTAAAACTGTTAGCTAACTAGAGCTAAAACAAAAGTCTAGAATAGGAGGGAAAACAAAGCACACAGCAAGTAGCTACTAGATGTCAATCTGTTTTTCTGTATATTCCATTATGTTCATTTCAGCCCCACAGATAATCATTCTATATAATAACAAGCTTCTGCTCATTTATGACAATCTGACATTAGATATGATAGTAAAAGTTGAAATGTTGCAGTTTCTCAGTAGAATTGAAGGGTTCTTGAATCATAACAAGGTACTTTAAGACAAGCTCTGTCATAAAAGTTAATTCGTAATTTGAATTTTCTCTAATACTCTGGCTATCTCAGAAGCTGCAGTATAACCCAGTAACTTCACAAAAAGAACATCACACTGTCAGGGAGTCATACTGCTTAGACTTTTAAAACTTACCACAGTAACTAGCTAGTATTTGTTACTTTTCCTGACCTCCACTCATGGCATCCATGGTGGTCAAGAGTTTCTTATCTTGGTTGACTTCTACTCATGGTTCTCAAGGAATTGATTATGAATGAAGCAGGAACTTTGATTTATTGTCCAATTTTGTTTGTTCTTGAAAATTCTGCAAGTGGATGGTCTGCTATTGCCCATATCACAAGCCAATTTAATCTCATGAAAACCCCTTTTATATTTCATGAAAATATATCTTCATATTAATTAAGTTAAATAAGTTTCCCAGTGCAATTCAATGCTTAATCTGCAGAGTCCGTGCTCCCCTGTGCTCACCAAAGTAATAATCTGGGACGGAGGGGGGCTATCCCCCCACTTCCATGACTTGAGGTAGAATGTGTTCCTAGAGATCCAGCATCACACAATGTAGTTTACCTGTCTGAGTACAATTGCAATTAATAAATTTTCTTTCTTCTACTGATTAACCCTCTCACATATTAGAAGGTAAGGGGTCTCCAATCTACACATCAAAAACTTCAATTATATCTAGGCTAGCTACCTTACCAGAATAAGTGCACCAGCACACTAGCTAATAAGATGAGGTGTCATTATAGAAGAGATTGATGGTGCCATTTTCTCATAAAACTTACCTTATCGTTTGTTTTTTCTGACACCCGGTGATAAGTAAGCCTGCTTATGTGTTGGAGTTATGACTGACCTAGAAATGCTCTTAGAGCATTCCAAATAATACATATTAGTACCTATCAACAATGTTAAACTAGTAATGTGCTCCAAAATCAATACTTCAGATAGGTACTGATGCTGGAGTGTAATGTGTGTCTAGCAGTACATTTGAAATCAACATGATGCAAAAGAAGTGTTTTGCAGTGATCACATGCAAAAAGAGAAGTAATGGTTTCCTAAAATTACTTATAGTCTGTGGTGGTTATGACTAGTATTCGGCTACGGACACAGTAAGCAACAGTTCAAGCATCCAAATATTTCACATAGCCATAGCCGCTTAGCACTCTTTGCCAATAAGTTGTTGTGGTGACCATGCCCACTAACCGGGACAAGCCCACCACACAAACTCAAGAACAGTAAACATTATAGTTAGTGTTGTATTTCTGTATCATCCCTTACCACTTCATTTACATGCAATGCATACTCTGCACATGCCCAGACCGGTTCTCTAAATAAGGACCAGCTTGAGCATGTGCTTCTCAGTCTGTCTTTTGAGAATAGAATTATAACCTCTACCTCTGAGAAGATTCTCAACTGTGCTAATTGTATCCTGAGCCTGTTAAAGGGCTAGGCTAGCTAATTGCATGGTTGTGGTGGCAGCTACCTCAGTTATCTCTACAGCCTGCCAGTTCCACCACAGTTGTGAGTAATAAACATATGCATTGATATTGTGGTGTCTTTGGGTTCGATTGGAATGGATACCAGAAAGTAGCTTACATACGCTAGCAGTTAGAATGTACCAAAACCCAAGTTATCCATACTTACGCATGCGTATACAACACAGGGTGATTATATAACGGGTAAAGGGTTGATACACTTGGAAAATCATGATACAATATTACATTTGCCTCCCCTTAAAAAGGGTGAGTAAGATGAATACAATAATAATTATGGAGTTCTCCGTTTAGCTACGTAACTTGATATTTGCTAGCAATATTATTGTCCAGGTTTATATCTGTCTGGTGGACGAACATGTCTCTTAGGATACGACTTGATGACTGCTGTAGCTGGAGGTAGCATGCTTGCAGAACTTGCTTCGCTAATGATAGGTACTTCTGGATTAGGAGGGACATTGGGTGTTGCTCCTTCAACATTTGAAGTGCTAGGAGGAGTAATTTCCTCAGTGTCTTCTACAGGAGACAAAATAGTATTGTTGGGAATATCCTCCAAATCATCAACTTCCTCCGGTAAGTCCAGAATGGTAGGGCTTGAGGTTGAATCTTGCCTACGGATGTGATTGGCATGGCGTCTCATTTTCCGGTTGTCCTCCAGCCTGACAACATAGGAAACAGGGCCAGTAACTTCCTCTACTACTGCAGAGAGCCATCTGGTTCCTTGCCCACGTGTAACTCTACATGGCTTGATGAGATCCAAACGAGTACGAATTTGCCTTCCAAGCAAGAGCTGAGATTGGTGCTATGTGGTGCTGCCCGATATGAAATCAACAATTTCGCCAATCTGAATGATAAACTTCCTTCCTTGCTCTTCTTTAGTCCCTTTTTGACGGTCTGTACGGCTCTTTCTGCCAAGCCATTAGTAGAAGGGTGATATGGGGCTGAAGTGATATGCTTTGTACCATTTGTGACTAGAAATGTTTCAAAATCTTCGCTGACAAAGCAAGAACCATTGTCGGTAAACGCTACCTCCGGTATTCCAAACTGTGCAAATAGTGTGCGAGAAATATCAATGACCACTTGCGAAGTAGCTCTGTTCGTAACAAAAGCTTCAATCCATTTTGAATGGGATTCGACACCACTAGTATCATTTTCCCTTCAAATGGACCGGCAAAATCCATGTGAAGCCTGACCCAAGGTCGTGATGGCCACTTCCATGGTTGTAAGGGCACACATGGAGAATCTGGATATTGTTGCTGATAATGTATACATTTTTGAACTGATTGTTCAATATCTTTGTCTATAGATGGCCACCACACGTACATCCTGGCTAAAGTCTTCGTAATAGTCATGCCCAAGTGACCTTCATGTAGTTCTTGCAAAACAACATTACGACCTTGAGGTGGAACAACAACGCGAGATCCCCACATCAGACAACCTTGATACAGTGAGAGTTCTGCTCTCTTCGAACTATAAGCTGACAGAGCAGGTTCACAACTATCCGGCCAGCCATTGGCGACAAAAGACAATACCGATGATACAACAGGATCACGACGGGACCAGACACGAATGTGGTGTGCAGTAATGGGGGCATCTCGAAGATGATCTGACAGTAGGACCAATTCTGGAGGGGTACTTGATTCCTTGGTAATCTACTCAGTGCGTCTGCATTCTGATGCTTCTCTGTTTTCCTGAAGACGATAGTATATTCGTATGCTGAAAGGAGTAGAGACCAGCGCCGTATACGAGCTGAAGCTTGCGATGAGGTAGCTTTGTGCTCATGCAAGAGTGACAGTAGAGGCTGGTGATCTGTCACCAACTCGAATTAATGATGACCATCCAAACACCAGTGCAAGTGCTTCCTTCTCGATTTGAGAGTAGTTGCGCTGAGACTTTGACAATGAGCGTGAAGCATAACCGATTGGACGCTCTGATCCATCTGGCATGCGGTGTGACAGAACCGCTCCAATCCCATAGGATGACGCATCACACATCAGTAGAAGATCTAATTCTGGATTGAAATGTACTAACAGGTCCGATGAAGTTAAGAGCTTCTTGGAGGCTAAAAATGCTTCCGATTCTGGTTCAGACCATTTCCATCTGACATCCTTTCTCAAAAGATTATACAGTGGAGCTAGCACCGTTGCCATATTCGGCAGAAATTTACTGTAGTAAGTAGGTAAGTCTAAGTATGCTTTTAGCTCGGAGACATTCCTAGGTTCTGGAGCTTGCTGAATAGCTGTTACTTTCTCGGCTATAGGAGGATACAGCCCAAACTGATCAATTCTATGGACCTAGGTAAGTGACTGATGGTGCTAGAAGTTGCACTTGTTCTTGTTGACCTTAAGACCTGCTTGCTCAAGTCTATTCAAAACCTCAGACAAAATTTTCAGGTGCTCATCTTCAGTAGAGCCAGTTACTAAGATGTCGTCAATGTACACAGTTACTTTAGGAATCCCTTGCAATACTGACTCAATAAATCTTTGAAAGATTCCTGGAGCCAATGAAACTCCATAAGGCAGTCTTGTATAACGGAATAATCCTTTGCGTGTATTTATCACCACCAGCTCTTTGGATTCCTCAGTGAGAGGAATTTGTAGGTATGCTCGACTCAGGTCAAGCTTTGTAAAGGATTTGAGAGAAATGATCTTCAATCTTGGGAATGGGATAACGGTCTAATTTAGACACAAGATTTATAGTTTGCTTGAAATCTCCACAGATCCGAACACTTTTCCCATCTTTTTTTAACACTGATACTATGGGCGAAGCCCATTCTGAATGCTCTACAGGTTCCAATATGTTTTCTTGCACTAATCGATCTAGTTCTTGTTCAACTTTCTCTCGATAAAAATATGGCACACTTCTGGCTTTTGAAAATTTTGGGGGAGTTTTAGCATCTACATGTATTTTAGCTTTGAATCCCTTGACCGTGCCCGATTCCTCTGAAATTAATACGGAACTATACTTTCCTAGTAATCCAGCAAGTGCAGTATTACGAGACCAGAATATTTCTTGCCAGTCAAATTGTACGTTTTGTAGCCAATTTCTTCCTACAAGGCTTGGACCAACACCCTTCACAATAACCAGGGGTAATGTATGTAACTTTCCCTTATATTGAACACTAACATCAACAGATCCCACAACTGGTATACACTCACCCGAGTAGCAATGAAGTGTCACATCGATCGCAACTAGTGGACGTTCCGGCCAGAGATTACGAAATTCCTGTTCAGACATGACAGAGAGTGACGCTCCTGTATCAATCTCCATTTCCACTAACTCTCCCTCTATTTCCAGTGATATATTGTATGGCCGACGTCTTGAAGTAGAATTAACACAGTATAATTCATCTGGACTACTGGTTTCTTCGCTGCACGAATCGTTGCTTTCCTCTAAGCAGTAAACAGACTTGTTGGCTTTCTTGTGAGCCGTATAACCATACTCCCTACCAGGTCTACTCTGACAGGCATTTTGAATATGTCCAACTTTACCGCATTTGTGACACTTTGTATTACGAAAATGGCATTCATGATGCAGGTGACCTGTCTGGCCACACGAGAAACACGTACCTCTTGGCGGTTCCTTAGAATTTGTTTCTTCTCGTTGTAGTCTTTCTGGAGCTCTACTCTGCTTCCTCCTTGTAGAAGATTTCACTGCATGCACTGGTACTGTATTAGAGGATACTTCTGGAACTCGTACTTCAGTCAATTCCTTGGCATTCTTTGATGCAGTTTCTAACCCTTGAGATAGCTCCAATGCTCTTGCAAAGGTAAGAGTCTTTTCTCCCAGTAGCCTCTTTTGTATGTGGGTGTTCTGTATCCCACAAACCAATCTGTCCCGAAGCATCTCTTCTAAATTTGCTCCAAAATTGCAGAATTCTGCTAGTGATCGTAGCTCAGACGCAAACTCCGCCACACTTTCCGAGGGCTTCCTGAATCGACTATGGAATTTGAAACACTGAACTGTTTCGGAAGGAGTAGGATTGAAGTGATCGGTAAGTATCGTCACCAACTGATCATAAGACTTGTCCCCAGGTTTGGCAGGAGATAACAAATTCCTGACCGTGCATAGGTAGCAGAACCAACGCTACTCAGAAAAGCGGACTTCTTCTTGCCTGCATCGTCTATTCCATTTGCCGTGAAGAAATGATCAACTCGCTCAATGTACTGTGGTCAATCTTCTTTAGAACTATCGAACTCGTCCAATCTCCCCAGCAGATTCATAGCTAAAGTGATCCCATCCTCGTCGCCAGTTAATGTGGTGTCTTTGGGTTCGATTGGAATGGATACCAGAAAGTAGCTTACATACACTAGCAGTTAGAATGTACCAAAACCCAAGTCACTCATACTTACGCATGCGTATACAACACAGGGTGATTATATAATGGGTAAAGGGTTGATACACTTGGAAAATCATGATACAATATTACAGATATCATAATTCAATGTGTAAACCCTGGGTGTGTCTGGTCCACTGTCTTGAAAACATGTTCAAATTTGAAGAATTGCCATGTTTTTACTACTTATATTCAGCATTATCATTATTCTACGTTACAAGTGACACAAATGATTCTACTTTACATGATACTGTTTCAAGTGGGGACATCAGCAACAATAATAGCTTTGGGTGTACAAAATTAGTTATTGAACATGCTGAACTGCACAATATAAAAAATAGTCCACCAAAATATACATATGTCCAACAATTCTGCTCAGTTAAATTCAGAGCTCAGAAACACAAGGACTTGCTTAGACTTCAAAGACAAGTTTAAGTTGAGTATCTAGTACACATATTGATTGCCTTGCTGTTATCCGTGAAATACTTGTTGAATCTGATCTCAGTGACCTGAGAGGATGCCACACATTGAACTCTCTAGTCAATGTCTACACCATTCATCTAGTGAATGGCCTCTACGCCTACGCATGAGAGGAACCTTCTATTCATGCTCAAGCTGTACATATCAATGATATTTGTACAAATAAAATACTGCTATTGTTATAATAATAGGAAACCCAATAGTGCACATATACAGCTTGTAATCAAGGAACATGAGTACATTTTACTGTCAAATATAATATCATTAATTCAATAGAAGTCTTCCTGTCAGTAGAAATAGTTACCAGGAAAACAAAAGACATTTATACTGATGCATGCTAGTTACTAGTCACAATATAGTCATATTGCTATAGAAATAATTTTTAGATATTTATGAATATGCTCCTATTGTTGCTGTAAACAAAACCATCAATAAAGGCTACCTGTACAGCATGCGATAAATGAATAAGGTTGGCATAATAGTATAATAGGAATTCACATCAATGCTTTAATAAAATTGTATATATACAGTCGAACTGTCCGCTGTATCGTGGTTGTCCGTTTTTCGGAAGGTCCGTTGAACGAGGTCCGACTGTATGTAGCTAAATGTACGTATAGTTAGATAGCTTATCCCGCTCTGATCAAACATTAAGTAATGGCAATAATAAATACCGTAAATATTGCCTAAGTAATAACATTAAAAAAATATGTGTTGATTCTATTATATTGCTTCAGTTTTACAAAAGAAAAACAAGAACAGTTCCATTTTTAATTGATTGATAATGAGATGGCATCATTGGTTTTCTTTTATGTATGTAATTAGTTTCATAATCAATAATAGTGCATTCATGCTATGCATTTTTTTTAATGATTTCAATGGAAACATTGATTTAAAATGTTGTAATGGCAATTGTGGTTCTATTCTAAGATAATATGCAATTTCACACAAAAGTATTCAGGAGTGATGGAAGCTGCTTCAAATGAGGGGAGTGGGGGGAGAGGGGGCGGGGGCATCCCACTTTAATCTCCCATGACCAAGTAATAATAAAAATTAATAAAACCAATAATAAAAACAACAATAATGTTGCGATTAGTCTTTACAATAAGTTTATTGTCTATAAGAGAAAACTACTCCAGCAGTGATATATAGTATTACAATCCAAATATTATTATAGCTACATTTGCTGTATATATTTTAATAAATCTGGCCTAAATATATTATCCCTGGAGTTATAACTACAGTGCTCTACATGTACAAGGATAACTATTCCACTTACAGTGTTAAGTCATTCCCTATGTATATGTATATTGTACACTACTTGATATGGAAATATTGTATACACAACCCATACCATTATATAAAAATGTAGTAGTCCTCATTAATAGAAACGGCAAAAAGTGGTCACACCTACACTCCTACAGTACCAAATTGTTTCGTTCCTATACAAAAACATCACAATGGAATCATTTAGCTATATGAATTCCTTTTTTTTTTTTGACAAAACTATGGAAAGGTTTCCTTTTTGCATTAGTGGAAGTTTATAAAACAGCAATTGTTATAAGTTTGGTCTAATGTGATTCTGTATTTGATGAAGGATTACAAAACAAATGCATTCTTAAAGTAGTTATTTCAAGTATAATAATGAACACATGCACACATTCAGTATTTCCTAATTTTATCATAAATTTCACTATGTGGTAAAGTTATCACTGTTAAAAATGGGGTGTTTAAATAACACCTCATGAGGTGTTTATCAGGAGGTGCTGTGTGGACACCCCAATTTGAGCCCTTATAACTTCCACATCAATACATTATATACCAAATGAGCACATATATTTACTAACTTATATCCTCTAGTTTCTTCATATAAAATATCTTTTAGTAATGACGAATTATGGAGGCAATATTTGGCTTTAAACTGGGATGTCAGGCAGAACACCAAAACTAGGTTCCAAACTTTCTATTTTACCACAACAAACAGTTAAGTTGATTAATTGCTATCATTAAAAATAATACAAAAATGGGGCATCATAATTATATATCATGCTGCATTGGTGTTCAATAATCATGATTAATAGCTCCACCAGCACAATATAGACTATTATTAGTAAGCTCTCAAATTGCAAATCGATAGATGGTAGAACCAAAGTATTCATTTTCCTATGACAATTCAATAGGGAGCAGGAAGTTATTTTTTTATTATAGTTTCCTGTAAGCAAGCGATGTAAATACTTAATATAATCAATGATTTTTTTGTACTTTATTAGTACATAGTACCATTGATATACTGGGGGAAGTAAATACTGAGCAATAGCTATTGCTGTACAGCTAATATGTAATATAAAGTGATCAATGCTTTAGAAATGCTTAGAGTTCTATAAAAGGAACATTTGAAGCTAACAGTCACTAAAATAATTTTATTAACTTTACTCTTTTATTAGATTCATTGAATTTACTAAAGCTAGCTATGGCCGATTCCACAGAGGAGGCTACTCCTGCTGACCTTCTTCGTCAAAGTGAAGAAATGTTCAGCGGAGGTCTTGCTAGATTTCAGGAAAATCATGATATTTGCACTGCAAGCGGATTTTTTCCTAAGAGTGATCTTTTAGAAGTGGACGCTTGTGCCATGAGTTTTCGTTTGATGGGACTTGAATCTATTTCAGCTGCTACAGTCGTTTCTAGTCAGTGGATAGCAGGTGTGCTCGTGTTTTATGAAAACATTAGTCTGTTCAGTCTACAAGAGGCTAGAGCTCAGCTTACCTTGCTGAGCGGACAGGCCAAGGAACTCTCTAAAATATTCAAGGTGATTGCAGCTTGGTCAAAATATTTAGCTGAGCGCATAAAAACAGCTGCTTCCAACGTGCACTCTGAAGTGGCTATCTTTACAGCACAATACTCACAAGACTTACTGAATGCTCAGAAAGCTCTTGATGATTCTAACGCTAGTTTGAAAGCTGCTAAGGAGGATTTGGAGTCAAAAATGGCGGAAAGCGATCGCTGGATGTGGGCGTTAGTTGGAACTTCTGTCGGCTATGCAATTTTCTTTCCTGTTGGAGCAATATGTACGCTTATCACTGGCAGTGGGTTTGGGGCTGCTAGAAAAGCTGTGAGCTCTGCTAAAGATGCCAAACTCCAAGCTGAAGAAGATAGAATCAACTCAGAGAGAGAATTTGACTCTGCAAAATCCAATGAGGAGAAAGCCAAGGTATGTTATGCTGGTTAACATAGTACAAATGTGTATGGTCACTGTACCATTTTCTGTTGCAGAAAATTGCTAAAGTAACTGCTGAATTAGTACTTGCCCTAAACGGAATGGAAGCAATTGCAAATGCTTGTGTGACATACTGGACAGTGCAGGGTGAGGCTTTTGTTAAACATAGTGACACAATGAAGGCCGAGACAGAGTTTGCCATACCCCTCTTAGTGCATGGCGTAAGCAAACAAGATATTATAATATGGAAGGGGATCAAAGATGATTTTGTAGAGTATACCACAGTTATGACTAGAATTATGAACCTCTACAACTTTGAAACTGATGCTAAACCTCCTCCGACCAAGGAGTATACAGTGGACAAATTGGCCTTCAGTCTGAGTGTTCCAGAAGAGGTGAATCTTATCCCCATCTTTGCTTAAGAATCTGAAGATGAAAATACAGTAGCAATCAAGCTGAATTATGAACTTAGCTATCAAAAATTGAACTCATGATGTTGTATATTTTTAATTACATGAGATGAATGATTATTAATTATAGCGTATTAAATTTGTGTATGGATTAAGAATCATTTTGGTGGAATTTCACCATTGGGCTATGTACTATACAGCATGAACTAACAACCATGAAATATCTTAAGTTTTTTCACGGTCAAGTACTTGGCCGTGAGAACTCAAATTATCACATAGTGTTATCTCATGGCTGTATTGTGCAAGTTCATTATCCTGGTTATAGCAACAAGCCTGGCTTACCAGTTACCTTAGTTGTACAACTACCTTCCTCCAGTGAAGCCTACAAGTAAGAAGAAAAATACTTTTTTAAAGGCCATAAATTCATAATAAACAAAAGTAAAATAGTATGATATAGGATTAATTTGATGAGGATGACTAGTACAGCTTAAAGACAAACCTATCAAGAAACAACATTACTACAATCACAGGTTAATCACTGAGATATTTTGGGAATGTCTCCTGGTTTTAGATAATTATTGTACTATTATTCAAAAAGGTAGTTTTACTTGATTAAATATATTCATCAATTGAATTAAAAGGTAAGGAAAATGAAACTTGAAAGCACCAGAGTATCTTAAACTCTTGTTAATTTATGGTCATTTCTGTGTTAATCACAATCCATGTGTGTATTTTTATCAGAGGGAAGAATTCACGGTGAGGGGGGGAAGGGGTTATGACCCACCCTGCACTAACCAATTATTTTTGAAAAAATTATAATGTACAAGGATACCAATCAGCAATTGAGTTCAGGGACAATGCATAATAAATTATGCTCTCCATTTATATATAAAAGTCCAAATCATTTCAATATGTATTAAATTTCAAAAGTTTTGACCTGAATATAAGGCCCCTTCCTGTCACATTAGTGCTCGATCTGCCCCTGTATCTCTAACCAGTCTTAACAAATTAAGTTAACAATATCTATCCTTACCAGTCTAAAGGCAAGATAAGTGGCTCATTTAGTGGATCTCAAACTTTAGTTAACATTCAAGCTAGAGCTGACAACACTTGCTATACTTGAATGTTAGCACATACTTCATGCAGTGATGCTAGAACTGTCATGTCAAAATCCTTTGAAGTTTATTCAATCTATTTCAAATGGTAGGATAAAGTGGATTAATTTGCTAACAATATTAAGTACCAGTAATATACACTCACACCACTTGTAACATATGTGAATGGTCTTATAACAAGTTGTGTTTAGTAACAATTCTATTCAGCAGGTGAGCAGGAATTTTTTAAGTTGGTGGGCTTGAGTTTATATTTGAATAAACTTACATGTGTTAATGCACAAATTTGAATTACAACATGATTAAGAATAAAAACAGCATGTCTTGAGAGTCAATACTGTTAGACAACACAACAAAAATAAACTCGAACAATTTCAGTGTGTATATCAAGTCATCTGTTGGTTGAAGAACTTGAAGTAGTAAGCGAACTACTGTGTCTCAATAAACCAGGTAAAAATCGAAAATTGGGGGGGGGGGGGTGGCATACCCTAAAAACAGTTTGGAGGGTACGTGCCCCCATATATCCCCATTATTTACTCCATTGTTTGATAAAGAATATTCAATGTTACAGCAAACGCTCATGCATACCTTATGGGACTTAAAGTTACAATTCCAAACACTCGAATATAGTAAAATACTTTAACATACAAACATTGACTTCTGACACTCCTATTTAGCTCCAATACATAAAATATTAATAGCCAGTTATGTTAAAACATGTGTATTTTATTGAGCAATTATTTAATGAAGTTGACTCTTGAAACAATATAGGGAACATTTCGAACTCGAAGTCCTTCATCAGCTCACAGTATGAGTGAACAAGTGATTTGACACCTGTTCAACTCTATACATTAGCTGTGTCACAAAACTTGTTCATTCTATTGTGAACATTCTACTGTGGTATTTGTGTATATATTCTGAATTTAATCAAAGTTTCTTTTATCACCCCCCCCCCCCTCACCCCCTACTGAATACTAAATCGCTCTGAAAAAATAATGAGCAAGACAAAATATAAAATATGGGTGAAATTTGTACTCACTTACCAATTTTTTAATCTTTCAATTTCATGTAGCTTGCCTCTTGAAAAATTGAAAACATTGCACTTTCTATTATAACCTCCATGGTAAACAACCTAAAAAACACCGTTACTTCATGGTATAGTGTTTAAACTTAGAACTATATAATGTGAAAAAAAATCCCTCCCCCCCCCCCCCCCCCCCCCCCCTCCCCAACTTTTTAATGCAGATTAACTTTTTAAAGATTGGTCTAAAAGATAATTGAAGCGTTAGTGCATATTATTAGTTGAGGGTTTGCACCAATGGTGCCTTATTTTAATTGGCAATTGAGCTAGCATAGAGCCAAGCAAACCACATTATAATTACACAGCGTTTGATATGCTCAAGCATCTCAACATTCCACAGTGCGGTTAAATAAATATATTCACCCCATCCTTATCTAATTAGCAAATAATCATCTCTATTAATTGAACTTTCTGCTGACCGCCTAGCTACCAACTCGCATACAAAAATGTATTGCCTTCTCCTTTTAAAACAAACACCTCTGATTAGTAAACCCTGACAATGCAACTGACTTCTACAATGAAACGTGAACCACATATCAAGCAAATACTGTAATAGTAATTAGGTAATAGCATTAATATTAAGACTTTTGGGCTAAATACTTTAAAAAATAAAACAACTAAAAAAACAAATGTACCTCATATTCCAGTAGGTTTGGCTTTACTTAAGATAGATTTTCAGTTAATAATCATCTCCAGCTTAATTGACAGATTACAATCAAAGGGTACTCATATGATATCTAGTAGCTGCAACAACATGTTTTATTTTTTGTCTATGATTGAGTATTATTTAGGTGAGCCATGGAACAAAGGAATTTATCCATCAAGCCCTAATAAATGACATTAATATAAGATATAATGCAATTTTTGTCTCACCACATATTATTTGTAACTTAATTTTTGGACAAAAAGTGCAAACTAGTGTGACTTTTGTTGACCTATATTACAATGTCTGTCTGCATTTCCCTGTATATACATATACATATACGTTGTTCAATCCATCTCATGAATTTTTCACTAAACTTGTGTTTCTTATGCACAGGTAATGTGTAACAGATGGAGAACACAACTGGTGAGACGTCCTTCCAAAGAGACAAAAGTGAAAGCAGTCAATTTTACCTACCTATATATCCACAAAATTTCATCAGGTTCAGATGTATATCTTGTAGCTAAAGTTTGTATACTTGCTCATTAATTTGTAATAAAATTAATCAATTGTTTCATACATTTATAGCTAATGTTGACTATTGATGTAGTGTATAAAATATTATATCAATAGTACAAAATTAAAAAAGTATAGTTTTGGTATAGTTGGAGGCAGAGTACAGCCAGAGTTGGTCAGAATTCTCACAAAGCACATCTATAGTAGATTGATAGGAAATTAGCATTAAAACAGCTCTGACAATCTCATAATTTTATACACAAAGCCCAACTGTTGCTGTAGCTTGCTAACTCAACAAAAACAGATAGTATAAACATACCAAAATCTGGCGGGTTCCAAATCATGGCCTTGGAATCACTAGCACTATCAAGCTTTTAATAAAACTGTGCTTATGAATATACCTGGATACATTTTATTTCAATAAGTGGTAGTAAATAGATATAATGGGATAAAGGAAAAATAAATGAATACATGAATAAAAAGGAACAAGGCCAGTAGCCTGTACTGCCGCACAACCCACACCCACTCATATTAACTGTACCCATTATTGTTGGCAACACCAATTGAAAATTGTAAGATACACCTATGGTGAGTTTTGTAATGGTATGTCCAGTGAACAAGTCTGTGTACAAGTGTGGTGCATTAAAACTACTGCCTAGCTAAGGATAATTTTAAAAAAATGTATGTGCCTTGCCCACTTTTCGCTTATTAATTTAACAACTTGCATCACAAAACTCATTCACAGAATTGCACTGAAAGTTTGTTTCTGACTGATATTGACCCCAACTTTCAACTGACTGATACGGGTTACTTATGTTATAAGGCCAAGCCCCGTCCAACAAGGTTGAAGGTTCATTTCTTGGCTCTAGTAGAAGGAGATGAAATGATACTTGGCTCTGTGTTTAGGTCCTCGTGGGAAATGACATTTTAGGCATTTCACAGATTGTCAAAAAAATTCTAGCAAAAAAATGAACCACAAATTGGGTATTTTTATTGATTTGTCACCAAAAAGATCACACATGTTTGAAGCATTAAAGCAACAGCTGACACCAGAGGCCCCTTCGATTAGAATGTTATGTCCCACACGATGGACTGTACGTGCACGAGCCCTGGAAGCTATATTAAAGATCTACAAAGCCCTATTAGAATGCATGGATGAAATTCAAGCTAGTGGAAGGGATGGTTATGCACTGAAAGCTGTTGGCAATTTGCAATCTCTGGAAAACTTTAGTACTTTTTTCGGACTTCACCTGGCTTATCTCATATTTTCAGCCACAGAGCAGCTCTCTCTTACACTGCAGAGCAAGAATACTACTATACAGGAGGTTGTGATGAGTTCAGAACTAGCTGTAGCATTTTTAGAAAGGCAAAGATCACAGAGTGCATTTGAACTTTTTTATGATCGTGTACTTAAAGAATCTCGAAATTTGACATCTGAACCTGCATTGCCTTGATATAGGAGAAAGCCACAACGATATGACGATGGGAGTGAAGCATATATATTTGAAGATGCTAAATCCTTCCACAAGCAGCAGTATTATGAAACACTGGAAACAATAAAGGGAGGAATAAATAGCCGATTTCAACAAGAACATGGTATGCCGATAGCAGCTGCTTTAGAAAAATCTTTACTCGATGCTTTTAAAGGAAACTTTGAGCTTCCGGATGTAATTTTCTCCTATTACAAAGATTTGAATATTTCTAGATTGAAAGTGCAGATTCGGATGCTTCCAGACTTGTTAAAAACGTTCAACTTAGAAAATCCTACTCAGGTCATCAAGTCCGTAACAAGTCTGAGAACTGTGTGTGATTTAATGAATATGATTGGAAGTTCCAAGATAATGTTTAGTGAAATTTACCAACTTCTACATATTTTGCTCACAATTCCTGTTACTTCAGCCACAGCTGAACGGATGCAATGCGTCGATTGAAGAATTTTCTCAGGTCTACAATGAAGCAGGTGCTTTTTAACAATGTCATGCTCTTGCATGTCCACAAACAAGAAACTGATAACATTGATCTAAAAAAATAGCAAATGAGTTTATTGCAGTTAATGAGAAAGAAGTTTTTTGGCGTTGAGTAACATTTTTGTTCTTCAATACATTTTTGCTTTATCATATTGGTTCAGTATTTTGTTATTTTCTCATACTTTCATAATTATAACTATTTTTTATGTGATAATCACACCGTAAATCTTATTGTTTCACTGTCATTTGATTTATACCACACTTGCTGGATCTCACACAGATTTACTTAACTACTAACAGTGCTATTGACTTAAAGTGCATTAACAGGACTGCTAGTGATAGTTAAAGCCACTCTCCCAGGTTCTCAGATCTATGGCATGGGCATTTTGTACCCCCCCCCCCAGATGAAACCAGCTTCCTGTACCCCTGGGTTGACAGACAGACAGACAGACAGACAGGACTATTATAACCCTCTCGCGCATGCGCGCTTAAGGTTAATGAATGAATGAGTGACAAACAGACTACTGTAACCGCTCACGCACATGCCTTGCTGAGGGTTAATAAAAAAGCAACACTAATCTGATACAATCACGATTTGTGGGTACTAAGTGACACATACATTAGGGGGCTATAAAATGTAACAGATTGCACTTTCTCTCCCTGCTCTTCACCCCTTTCCCCTCCCCCCCCCCCCCCCCCCCCAAGTATTTTTAACCCTCACAACAGCTTTCAGTGCATAACCATCCCTTCCACTAGCTTGAATTTCATCCATGCATTCTAATAGGGCTTTCTAGATCTTTAATATAGCTTCCAGGGCTCGTGCACATCGTACAGTCCATCGTGTGGGACATAACATTCTAATCGAAGGGGCCTCTGGTGTCAGCTGCTGCTTTAATGCTTCAAACATGTGTGATCTCTTTGGTGACAAATCAATAAAAATACCCAATTCTTTAGCTAGCTCTAGTGCTTCCCTGATAGGTAGAACATGTTTGGCAAGTATTTGAAGACATAAATTTAAACTATGTCCAAAACAATGCACATATATCGCTGTAGGCTCATCTTTCTGTAACCTAGCAGAAACTCCACTGATATGTCCACTCATATTTGATGCTCCATCATAGGCTTGACCTCGACACTGGTCTAATGGCAGCTGAAAGTGAAGCATAAAATCCTTTATAGCATTAGCTATTGTCTCAGCATCAGTTTTAGGGAGCTGTACCAGCTCAAGTGCATCTTCATGAATATCAAACATTTCATCAACCCACCGAAGTGAATGCACAGTTGCTCTTTATTGGTTACATCAGTAGCCTCATCTGCAATAAGTGAAAATATGCTAGCCTTATGAATATTTTCCAGAAGCTGTAGGGTAACATGTCGGCCCATCAGAGCTATCATTTCATTAATTATTTCACTACTTAAATACTTTTTACCTTTAAGCCAGCTATTTAGTTCATCATGATCTTCACTATGCAGCTTAAGAAGTTGAAAAAAATTACCTTCTTCTTGATCATGTCCTCTTACAGCTAAACCTTGACGTAGTAAGAAACGCAATGAGTGAAGTTGAATCATAAGCATTCTACGGTGCTGCAGCTGCTCACTCTTCAATTGCTTGCTAAGTTGAGTATCTACTCCAGGAAACCACATTTGATCAAATTTCATCACAGATTCTCTGTGACAGCTAGAAAACTAGCATGCCTTGTGAACCGTTCATAGGCTTTTTTCCAATTATTATAGCCATTTAATATGAATGCTTCATCCGCATTTTTATC
>WLWD01002982.1_pt1 | contig 21288 bp, 17 predicted proteins | sample 6712731 | NCBI WGS metagenome assembly WLWD01 (sample SAMN12718690, study PRJNA576275) | sponge metagenome | isolation source: marine sponge | host: Mycale hentscheli | place: New Zealand: South Island, Marlborough, Capsize Point | collected 2014-11-01
GACAGCTTGTAGAGAAGTAACCAAAAAATACTCCTTCCAAGTTCAGCATGTTGCTCATTTTATAATCCAGGACCCTTGGGTACTTTCCAAGATTTAGCACTTGTAAGTCTATTAAGTATGTATGTTTGGAAGTGTATTTGGAAATTTGGTTGGCAAAAACAAACAAGCAATATTTTATCAGTGTGTTTCCTGAAATGTGAGTTAAAGCTCCTCAATGGGAGTACGTATGAGTAATGGACTATGAGCTATTAATCAATTGAAGATGACTTGTCTTTAAGCCTTTTTATATCAGCAAGAATTCTCTAGTTTCTCACCTCTTGAAGTCCAAGAGTACAGTTTAAGAGTTTAGTAAAGTTGAAATGTATTGGCCATTTAGCCGCATGCTTTGTGAGTATCCCTGATCATGTGTAGCCATGATCGCGTGTAGCCATGATCGTGTGTAGCCATGATTGCGTGTAGCCATGATCGCGTGTAGCCATGATTGTGTGTAGCCATGATCCGTGTAGCCATGATCGTGTGTAGCCATGATTGTGTGTAGCCATGATATCGTGTGTAGCCATGATCGTGAGTGGAAGAGGGCAATAGGAATAACCTAAAGAACAGAACACCAGACACATGCTGAGCCCAAAGTGGGTGAGTCTAACCTCAAAAAGGTTTTTCATCACCTCCTTACTACATAGCTACCCTCTATCCAATCCATGATAAGCTAATGAGGAAATAGGAAATAAGGATCACATTTCCTATTAGCTATTCCTGCTGCTCTGCTGCTGCTGTTACTGTAATTTTTTAACAGTTAAATTACAAGAGCATATTCACATTGGAATATTACGGATTTAATTTTATCTGTTGAAGATATAAATAATCTTCTGCAAGTGACACATAGATATTTGGGTAGTTATTAACGTAGAAGCCACTTTTATAATTCAATACAATTCTCCATAAGTAAAATCTGTGGCCTCGTTTACCACATTCTCACCTCCTTCTGGAGGGTCCGGGTATAAAAAGGAGAGAGCCCGCATGCCTTGACCTCTACTCCTTTTATTTAAATTAAAAAGCAGTAACCACTCAAAGAGAGCCCTCCAGAATAGCTCACTATTCTTTCAATTTGATCCACCACCTTTAAAATAAGTGCCCTAACACACATAAACAACCTTAATCGTTTTTACAAGTGATATAGTAATAATCAAGTCCAGCTTCTATCACTATCACTGTCACTGTCACTGTCGTGCCGAACTACTTGTAGCTTACAAGTGAAGTTGTGGCAGTACAGGTTAGCAGTATGTGATGGTACACTGTAACAGTTAAATCTAGCTGCATCAATGGCAAACAGTACTCTCTTATCAGTCCACCATTTGCCTTACAGGTTTTGTTTTTATTCTTCTGAACTTATTTCTTACTTGTTGATGTTGTTTCGTGCACTAAGTTACTGTAAGGTGTCCTAAAATTATCTCTTGGAGAAGTTCAAGACAAAAGTGGAAGCCGCCATTTTCGTGAAGTATGGGCCCGGCTATGCCCTTCTATATGCAAACTCCTAAGGAACAGGTGTAAGGCATGTGGTAGATCCTTGAGGTGATGGTAAGAACTTTGAGGTACACACCTACTTGCCTGAGATTCTATCACTGCCGGCGATTCATAAGTTCGAAGGTCAATATTGCAGTCAGATATTCTTGTATTTCAGGTTCTTCACCTGTGTTGTGTTTTAGCTCCTGGTAAGTTACACCTGGCTGCACTTGTGTTTGCACCTGTGATGTTCTTTAGTACTTTAGATATTGCAAGCAATAGCTCCGTGCTAAGCGAATAAGGAAGCAATTTTTTATATATAAATTTCTTTTCTTTTTTTTTGTTGCTACTTCTATTACTGCAAGGTATTTATTTTCCTGAGATAATTCTGTTAATAGGAGGGTATTTAAACATTCAAAGTGTATAATACTACCAGTTAAAGATGAATGAATAATCAGTTCTGCAAGTGACACATGGTATTAAACTGAAAAATAGTTGGGTAGTTCTTAAGATTTGATTTGGTTGTCCTTTGAAGCCTTCAGCAAGAACCATTTCATTGCTCCCTTTCTGCATATTAGTTTCTTCCTGTGGCTGTAGAGGAAAATGTCTAAATCACTTCATGCTACTACTTACTACCCCTGGATTAAATTGGCTTTTCAATAAGCTAGTACCTGCTTGATGGTCTAGAACATTTCATAATCTGCAGTGTGCATTGGTTTGTCATGAGTTGACAGAGGCACGAATTCCAACAGTATCAGGTGACTCTGATGGAATAATAGAAGTCACACTCCATTAACTATGTGGATGAATATGTATAGAATGCATATTTCTGCAATAAATTCTAGTCAATCCAAGGCAAGAAAATTAACTCTCTATTCCTCTATCCAACATCTCCACAAAACAACATGACAAGTTGTCTAACCATACAATCCTTATCTAGACCACACTGGCTGAGAGGAATATGGGAACATTCAGTGAGTCTGATGGAGAAAGATGCTTTCAGGGAGCTCATCATTGATAAGCTGGTGGTCAGGTTGTGGTGAAGTCACTGGAGCGTGTAGCTGGACCAGTGAATATTGTACCCTATTGCTGGGCATTTTCTTGTGCTATTGACTATTGATTAGCTCCATTGGGTGAATACTTGGACGGCTTGTGTACACTGAACCTCATGTCTTGTGTAACATGCCGATAAGCTGTGTTGGTAAATTATATAAAGAGTGTTTGGGATTGCCTAGCAAGTGGAAGGCTTTCTCCAGTGAATTCACACCCTAAACAGTGCGAACTCATACTTATATTAAATGCTGAATTATTATTTTAAGTTGGGTTGATTCTAATATTATATTTATATGTCAACATCATTTTTCAAAAAGAGATTGGTGCATGTTATGTACCTGAATCCTAGATCTCGTCAATCAAAGAAACCTTTCTCAACTCTCTTACCTAGCAGATATGTAAGTGTACAACACATTTATAAGGTAGTTTACAAATGACAATAGCATTGGTTTTTGTCTGCACATGAATATAATTAATGTTCAGTAAAGGGTCCACCCTTGAGTGTGAATTTCACGCTAAGTGTGCATTCACACTATACTAGGCGGAAAGTGTGAAGGACACACTATGCATTGATGGTGGGCATTCATACCACCAGTTTGGTGTGAATTTGGTGGGTTTTCATGCTATACTTTTTACAGTGAAGGGTTCAGATAGTTGAGAGCAGGCTATATAATGACCTCTAATGACCTCTATTTCCTTAGAGAGCAAAATGTCTAATCCAATGAGTCATCTCCTTTAGCAGGTTTATCTGTCAGTACGTCTTGTTCATGCAAAATCAAATGCTCTCTTTGTACAAGACAGCTTGGATGGTGGGCATCATGATGATATTGACATTGGGCCGCCTATGTACAAGTGACCTGATAAGACTGATTGGAAGTTTATGTATGATAGTTGGAACCCAATAAGATTATTTAATAGGGCAACTCAAAACTATATATGATAACATCAATAAATACTTTGATATATAAAATTGACCAATTCTATTCAACCATGTAACCATGCTGAAGTCAATAAGTACACAGTTTAGCTATCTCTGCTGTTTTGTTTACACTGTAGACATACAAACGACATGAAGTCAACCTCGTATAAACAATTTAGAAATACATGTAGCACAAAAATTGTCTATATGTAATTCTATCCAGCTAGTAGTAAATATTTTTGCCATATTAACTAGCTTTTTTCTTAGCTACCGTGTGAGTAGGTATACGAATAAACCCCCAAGTCAATTTAAATGACATCACGAGTAATACAAACACAACAAAACAACTGTACCTCTGGTGGCAGTGGTTAGTTCAGCTGCAATTTTCTTGACTGCAATGCCAACTCCTGACTTTGTTTGTTTGCATGTACACTTGACTAAAACTTGTGGAAGTTTGACATAGGCTTCAACTCTGCTTCCACCAAAAACTGATCCACTTCTAACCAATTACTGACCACCAATCCACCACCACCTACCATAAACTGATTTTCTTCCATGTGAATCAGGCAAACAGTGCAGCAGTGGCAAGTTCTTGTGTAGAAACTCGGAGTGAACAACATGCATACACAAACACATGCGTGTATAACATATTATCTTAACAGATGTTACAGATGACAATACTCATGCATCCTAACATGCAGATTGACTGTGACTATTAATAAGACTTGCATACAAGTAACCATAACTACCCACAACAAATGAAAGGAATTGACTCGAGTGCTCTAATTATGGAAATACATTAATATGTATAATTACTCCTATATTATAATCTGAAAATTCTAAAGCACAATGAATCAGAAGGCAAACAGTAGCCCAGCAGATGCAGTACTTATTCAACAGTTGTTTGTATTCAGTCACTAAACTATAATAGTAAACTCTAGTGTGACTTGCTAAAGAAATGATCAATATATTTGCTTTTCATAACACATCATGACAAACATACTACACTGAGACTATAATCACCCACAATGGGCCCCATAGTCTGTGCCTGGGAAACAGCCACACCAAGACCATCTCCCACAGCACCTCTGAGAGTTCTATTGTAACAAAAGTGGCCATTGGTAGTGGCTTCTGGAAAGCAGTAGCTGCTGGAAGCCGGATACTGATGAACTCCAAAGGTAAAGTTTCAATGGCGGTGGGTTTGAGCCATGAATAACATTATGTAGAGACAACTTGTGGGATATATTTGTGACAGAATGTTCCATAATTATGTTTGGGTCTGTATATCTAGCTGTTATTTGAATTTGTGGCAGGCACTAAGTTAGCATTGTAGCTATAGGTAGTAGGCCATGACAAAATTTGCTTAGCATAATTAGAACAAAATAGGTACCAAAAAAGAATGAAGCACTGCTGAGAGCAAACTGGCTGGAAAAACAGCAAAAAGGTCTACTCCATTCAGCAAGATGGAAAACTTGGAAGCAGTAGCAGTATAAGCATGGAGTAAACAGCAATAGAGTCAATCTGGTAGATTTCCCTCTTATCTTTCTCTGTCACATATGTACAAGATTTCATACTTCTACTGATTAGCTCAGCAAAATTACCTTCAGATAGTTCATTCATACTACATATATACCACTGCCTCACGCAAGGAGCATGCGCACACATGACACATGACACACATGACCGTGGGCTCACATCAGCTTAGACTGCCAATGTGTAGTTTAGGAGGATGACAGCAGATAATCATACCAATTGTAGTTAAATGCCTTTACCACATTCATCATTGTTGGTTTAACTTTAATAGATACGGGGAAAATCAGATTTCATGACATCCAACAAAGAGATTTGAAATTTTTTTTTAATATTAATGGTGGAGCTAACTTTGTTGTATCAGTCAACTATGACTGCATGGTCCAGATTGGAGGAGTGGATCTATTTTAATAAGCTTATGATACCTCAAATTCTAACTCTTGTAAAAGTGGCTATTCATGCTCAGCTATAGCCATTTTGAGGTAGCTAACTAAAATTGCAATCTTCATGTTGCTGTTCTAAATAAAATCAATAACATCTTAATTTGATATGAGGAAATAATTTTACAAAAATAAGAGTAAATGCAATCATTGCTATTTGTTTTATTGCAATTTTTTTTTCTTGCTGATCAGACCAGTTCATGCTTTTAAAAATGTATGTAAACGTTTGTGAGGATGAGGGGGACACAATAATATCTTCACTTATTGTCTTGTTTGTCCAAGATCTTCAGGACTTGAAGTTGGTTGTTGAATATGAAACAACTTTCCATGTACAACATAAACTCTTTCATAACAATTGTCTTCACCAGCTTCATTCTGTACGGGAGCGACTAAGACGCATCGTTCTTCATGGACATTTTCTCTTTGTATCATAAATAGCAAAACAAGTGAGAGGAACAGCATCTTGCAGAGAGTCAGAGTCAGTACCAGGTAAAGAGCTGCGGTGGGATACATAGCCGTACTACGCTGGGACTACGCGATTACCGCAACTTTGGGCAAGTTCTGCGCTTTTATATACAGTCGCCGCAGCCCCAACCGGAAGTAAACTTTAAATCAAAAACAAAGAGTTTATAAGTCAAATGTGAAAATAGGAAAACAGAAAGCAAATGTAGTCATTGATTTGTTAGCTGTGCTTCGTTGCTGATTAAGTCTATTTGGGTGGGGTATCGGATGGCGTGTCCACGAGAAGAACGAGCCCCACGGATGCACTGGCCGATAGCTGACCTCAAGAGAGAGAATGATAGTCTGCAGCGTAGCCAGTAGAGGTTTGGCTGTACTTATGGTCCCACTTATCTGCTAGAAAGGATGCTAGCCTTTTGTAAAATGAAGTAGACTGCTTGGCCATTCCCCCTGTTGCAGAAAGGACAATTGGTGTGAACGATGCGTGTTCGACTTCTAGGATGCGCTGTTCGTAGGCCCTCTCCTTTCCTTTTCGTGTTTCCTGTAGCAGCAGTTGTTGATGCTGGTGTTGCTGTTAGACGGGGCATGCGGGTTTTCCCGTACATCCAGGAATGTCTACTCGTATCGGCCACCCCAGAAGCCGTTCACTGCGATGTCTAGTCTTGCTCCCTCATTAGAGGTTCTGGGAGACATGGTTTAAAAAAAAAAACAAACAAAAAAAAACAACAAAAAACCGGAAGTAAACCTACTCAATACAAATTTAATTTTTACGGAAGTTAGCAGCGCGCTTTTACCGCGTCAGATGAGTCCGAATTTAGGAAATTGACCGCGTCAGACGAGTCAGAATTTAGGAAATTGACCGCGTCAGATGAGTCCGAATTTAGGAAATTGGGTAAAGGTAGTAAACTGGCTCGGTTTGGAAAAATGCAGCTATCATCAACTGTGTGGAAGAGGTAAACACATTATAATTATAGTGCTGTCCTAAAAGGATAATGAATGTGAATCAGTGTGGGCCCCATTTACTGCCTCCAATATCTATAGGTCCCTCTTAATAAACTCGGACCCTAAAATATTGTCTATCAGCTATCAGATTACACAAACATTTTCGACCACTATAGGTTCACATTTTCTCAACTACAGGATTATAGCAGTGAGCAAACTTTTCAAGGAGGATGGCACTTGGTCATTGAAGTGATCTGCAAGTTTATAAATGTAGACTGACCTTGGCCACAGTGTTTCAAGTACATTTACCAACTGCAATATGCTAATGATGTGTAGCCCCTATGAAAGGTGATTAATCATCAGTAAATGAGCCATTAATAGTTGACTGCCGCAGTCACATCGATGTGATTAATACCCTGAAGTGATTACTATTTTCGTTGTTTTTAAATGCAATATCATAAGATATATTTATTCGTGGGTTCCTTTTCTTCCTGAGCCATCTCAGTTGTTTTTTTTATTCCTCTCAACTCATGGATCTCTTATCCTTTGTCTATCTCCTGCTCCTCAGCATCTGTCCTTTCTGTGTATTTCCTTTCACTTCTTCATTGAAGTAGCTACATCAGTCAGCCATGCTTCACTTTTTTTTTTCCCCCCTTGTGTTCTCCTGCTTCCATTCTTTTTCTTATCCACTCTTTCCCAACTGAGTTCAGCGAATGAATTTTTCATGGCTACAGAACACCCTGGAGCAGGTAATGGACAGGGCAAGGGGCAAGACATAGGGGGGAAAAAGGGGGGGGGGGGGGGGGGGGGGGTGGGAAGGGGGGGGGGGAGGAAGGAGGGAAATGGATACAACTCCAAAATTCACCAAGTGCTTATAGTTCCAGACGGTTCAATGGTAAGTATGCTTTGTGCGGAGCAGACAGTGGCGAGTTCAAGCCTGACACGGCACTGTCTTCCTCCCTCTTTTTCCCATTTAGGTACGATGCTTTACCAACTCTACTCAGCTAATGAAGTATTCATGAATACACAGCCGCCATCTACTGACACACAAGTGTATTATTGTAATATAGTTAAGAACTTCATTCATTAGCATTTTACCAATCTTTCTGTAATTAGGTTATAGTTAAAGCATGAGCGCTTAGTTTCTAGTCGATTTATTGCACGACAGCCCGAGGGCCGTAGGCCCGAGGACTGAGTGCGATAAATGTACTAGGCACTAAGCGCTCATGCTTTAACTAGTTTAAATACCGGGCAAGTGTTATTGCACACTTGCCAAGTTATTACACCTGACAACAATATAGCAACGGTATTTAATGCATATTAATTGTTCAGTCATTCTCGGCTGAAAAATATTTACAATAATAGCAATTTTTTTCTCTTTCTAACAGCCAATAATGTTAATTATAATGTAACCCAGCATTTCAACTTCTTGCCGAAGTCTGCTATTGTTACGTTAATTGTTTGTTGTGATGTTGTTTAGGTAGCAAATGGTTTGAGTTTAATCAACCCTTATAGATATGCAGCAACGTGACTCTGGTAAGGGCAAGATGGAGAAGACACTCTTACCACCTGTGAAGTTTCCATTTCCCTTTGAGCCGTACAGTATCCAGCAGGACTTCATGACTGTTCTGTACACAGCTCTAGAAAATGGACAAGTTGGGATTTTTGAAAGTCCAACTGGAACGGTAAAGGGTCACTGATGTGTGTGTGTGTGTCTGTGTGTGTGTGCTAATGCCTTGAGGAGGGGGAAAGGAGGCAATGATTTTAGGTTTGCTGATGCTGCTCTCTGCAGAGAATTTGCATATTTCTGGGAGTGAATCAGCTCATAGAGTTCGAGCAGTGCTAGTTGTACTAATTTGCTTGGACAGATTGAGAAACTAGTGATGGTGATTAGGATGGATGGAAGTGGACTAGATTACCAACCTTAATTAAGCCACAGTAACAGGAACCAATAGCGTAGTCCTGAAGTGAAATGTTCCAGAGGCAGTTGCTGGGTAGGCCTGGGCCAATTATGCCAGCATAATTTTGAGCATAATAGGTGTGCCAATGCATCAAGCATAATGCCAGCATAATAGGTGGTTTTTGAGGATTTTTTTTTTTGAAAACTAACTGACAAAATATCTATTAGCTCTTGAGCAACCTCTTCCCCACTAAGGCTTTTTACCAAAAATTCTAAACGAACTAGACGTTGGACTATTTCCCAGCCATCAACAAAGCGCAGAACAACTGCTAGCACTTCTCCTAATCTTGAGGTATCACTGAAATAAATTTACCATCAATTTCTTGTTTTATTCGAGATATTTCTTCATCATGAATAAATGGAACAATTTTGGTCATGTGGCTACGATCAGTAAGCCTAAGCGCATTCTCTTCCAGAAGATCTCTAAAGTGCTCTTGGCAATCGGAATACCTGCTTTCATGAAAGTAGTCATAACTTTTACTCGATAACCCGTTGCTCATAATTATGACTCTAAATAATAAATTTGCCGTGTATGATTGGGCATAATAGGAGCATAATAGGTGAATTTCAAAGCATAATAGTACGTCACGTAAGTTGCCCATTCAAAAATGTATGGGAAAAAACGCTGTTCAATTTGAAATCGCACGGGGAAAGTGAAATAGCGCGTAACTAATTGAAATACCTCGGTAACTAAGTAGAAACTAAGTGAAATACCTCGGTAGCTAAGTGAAATAGTACGGGTAAGTGCGCACGCATGCAGTGTTAACCTTGGAAACGTACAGTTCGAGTAGTTTTTAGTTGGAGACAATGTCCTTCTTTACCACAGAACCTCTACCCATATTAGACGGAATGTTTTACAACAGATTAGGAGGAGCCGCACATTGAAAAGAAAGTTCCAGCGGACGCTAAATAAGGAGATAGTGAGTGAATGATATAAATTGCAAATGACTTTTTAAAAGTTGGCCTACTATTAGCGAGTGATAGCACGGGTAACCTGTGCTATTAGGGATCAATAGCACTTGTAAAGCAATTGAAATAGCACTCAGCTTCGCCTCGTACTATTTCAATCACGTTACTCGTGCTATTAATCCCGAATAGCACGATTACCCGTGCTATTACTCATACTAATAGGTAAATTTGACAAGCATTGGAGCAGAGCATAATAGATGGAAAATGAAGCATAATTGGCCCAGGCTATTGGGTTTCCGTGAAATATGTGGCAGGTCGGTTGAACTGAGATCTTCAGACCCTAAAAGGATGTAAATATTAGCTAGCATGGTGAATTAGAGAGAGAGAGAGACACGAAGACCTGAATTGGCGCATGTGTAGAAGAGACAAACAAAAAACTTGTACAGAAGCTGATATGAAGCAATCCAGTACAAATGTAGAAGGTGGCTGGGGGAGTAGGTGGTCCTGTTGTTGAATTGCATAGCAATTCCACGAAGTGTATTTAACTTTTAAGTGTTAGAGACTGTGTATACATTGTATATAGGCACATATGTGTGCACTTGTGTGTGTTGTGTCTAATATGTGTCAATACATTGGTAGCAATAGAGAATAGCTGGCAATGTCCATTAGGGTAAATCTCTCAGCATTATTTGTGGAGCCTTGAGATGGCTACTGGACAGAGAAGACAGAGACAAGAAAATTCTGTCGGCCGTCCTAGATGGAAGTCTTCCTCCAACGAGTGTGGAAGCAGCTTCTCTCCCTCAGCTTAAGAACATCGGAGCAGTGAAGAGTGACATGGTGGCAGATGAAGAGAAGGACAGCAAAGTTCCTGATTGGTTCTCTTCCTATGACAAGAAGAAAGAGGAAAAAGAGACCATTGAAAGGTTGAAAGCAGAACTCAAGAAACAGAACGAGTTGGATATCAAACTGAAGCGGTTAAGAGAGGAACATGTGACTTCTTTAAGATGGAAACAAAAGAGAAAAGTGAGTTTTATATTTTATGTGTCTCCTCACTCTCTTTACTGAGTCACTGTTTTATGTTAGTCTCTTCCTAATTGTCTAACTATCATGTTGTTTCAATCTCTAGCGTGAAGTGACTCCGCCTACTTTGAGTGAGACGGACAGGGAAGCACTAGAGGGTGGGGTTCAGAGAGAAGATGATGACATAGTAGTGGCCGAGTACCACAGTGATGAAGAGGGCGCCAATAAAGCCAAGTCAGACATCCCTTCTTACTATTCCTCACTCCCACATCTAAGAATATAATTAATTTCTTGTTGTTAATTTGTTGTTATTTTTGTATTTTCAGATTGGATAGTGATGAAGACAAAGAAGAAGAGCCCACAGAGAGAGCAGTGAGAAAGGTAAGGTAGTGATGATGTTGTAGACGATGACTCTGATCACATGAGGTGACCATCATGGTGGCAGATCTATTACTGCAGCAGAACTCACACCCAGCTGGCTCAGTTTGTGAGAGAAGTTCAGAAGAGTCCTTACAGTGAAGACATCCAAGTGGTCACTCTGGGGTCAAGACAGGTGAGTCCGAGACAGATCATGAGGTTCAACTCTCGTGTATCATGAATATATGTGGTCTGCTGGTCATTAAATATAATGTAAACTTCAGTCTCTTCTGATAGTTCCAGTATATTTTCTCTCTCTTCCCAGAACTTGTGCATCAACCCTGAAGTTACACATCTCAAATCTCTCACTCTAATGAACGATAAATGCCTGGACATGCAGAAGAAGAAGACAGCCAGTGAGTGAGTGTCTGTCTAAGGCTTCTGTATGTATGTATGTATGTGTGTATGTATGTGTGTGTGTGTGTGTGCATAGAAGTTGCAGTGAAAAGAAGAGATAAAGATGGACAGCTAGTAAAGAAGCAACCAAAAAAGACTCCTTCAAGCTCAGCGTGTTGCCCGTTTTATAAACCAGGGCCCTTGGAAACTTTCCGAGATTTGGCACTTGTAAGTCTGTAAGGTGTGTATGTAAGTTTATTTGGAAATTTGGTTGGCAAAGAAGCAACCAAAAAAAGACTTCTTCAAGCTCAATGTGTTGCCCAGGGTTTTATCCATTGTGTTTCCTGAAATATGGGGTTATAGATCCCCTATTAACTGGACTACGAGCTATGAATGAATTGAAGATGAGTTGTCTTTAAGCCTTTTTATATCAGCAATAATTCTCTAGTTTCTAACCTCTTGAATGCACCGTGTGTATAGCCCACACAAGTACGCTACACCCTAAAAAAATGGATAAGCAACACCCTAAACAGGGTAAAAGTGAAAGATAGTGCCAGAAGCTGAGCCTATGTATATTTGTAAGAAAAGCTAAAATAAGCGTCTGAGGAAGCACTGTACATCCAGTGTTACCATTGAAAGTGTCTCTTGCTTGTCAATTAGTTGTTATTTTCTTGTAGACAAAGGTGCAGGACATTGAGCAGTTGGTGGTAGCGGGAAAGGATGTGAGGGCATGTCCGTACTATGGAGTGAGGAGAGCTCTGCCAGCAGCACAGGTTAGTTGGACATTATATATAGATATGTTCTAAAGTTGTCAGATTCTCTATTATAGTGTATTTATGGACTTGTTTCTGCTCTAAGTAAAGATTTATCAAAACAAACGTGACAATTTCTTTCTCAACTTTCTTATTCATTAGATGTATTTCTCTCTTTCGTGTTTTTTTTTTCAGTTACATGAAAAAAGAAATGTAGCTGGGAGTATTTTACATACAATTATATTTTGATTAAGCAATTGGCTCAGGGGTAGCCATAGCCATTAGTGTGCAGAATGAACAGTACGGGGGTTTATTGGTCGACCATGAATTTGATAGAGCTTTGAGCAGGACTGTTACATGAGTATTTATTTATCTTAGTTGACTCATGAATTTGATAGAGTGTACTTCACCATAGATACACACTGTGTTGTATATGTTAACCTGACTAATGAATTTGGTTTGTGATTCTGTGATTATGTATGTCTGGTTAAATTTAATCTTGGATTGTGATAGACATGTGTGTTCCTTTATCTCTGGTCATGTCATGAGATTGCATGATAATTTTAATCCTTGATCTCTTGCTCACTCATGAATTAGATGGAATGGGAGATTCTTCAGTGGATCTACTTTCATCTGATTGAGTCGCTAATTGAGAAATTTGTGTTGTGGATTTATTTTTACACAGTCTATTCAGTCAGTGTTAGAATTTTGATGATGGTGGCAGATACAGGTGGTAAAGGGTCGTTGAATACAATGGCTTTATTTAGCAGGCATCAATTCTTTGGAGAGAACATAGGTGAGAATTGCAAATGGTTTAAGGTCGAGTGTAGTAGCCTGTGAATCTGGTGTAACTTACCCTGCGAGCAAACCCACTGGCCATCCTTTTGCTGGAAAATGGGTGTGGCCTAGCCCATTAGCCAGCAGTCTGATGAAAATGGGCGTGAGAGGCTAAACCTACTGTCCGACAACATGCAGGTAATGGGTGTCAGAAACGAACCGGCCAGCAATATTACAGCAATAATACTGACTTTGATTGTCAAAACTCGGTAGCTTATCGAGTGTGACATGTGACAGTGTCATACTATATCACCATGGGTACACGAGCTTACCCCCCAGTTCTATATGCCTAACATTTATCATTAGTGACAGTGCGCGATCCTTTATGCTGACCTGCAGAGAAGATTGGGAGAGGTTGGAGTATAGGTGGTCAGGCAAGGTAAGTGTTGCTTTCCAGCAACCTAAAGTTTTAATGAGATGATCTGGAAGACTGCAACAGCAGTCGTTGCAGTGCCAATACGAAAACTGTGTACCTTGGCCATACACTGCTCCGGTCTTGAAGCAGTCACTAAGAAAGAATAAACCTGGAGATTTATATATCACTTATCTGCACCGATAAGCAATAGCATTAATGGCTACATAGATCCTCTAGAATTTTCATTACAATATAGTACCGTAGATAATGCAATTGCAATAGATTAGGAAAGGGGTCCTTATTATAATAAATGGTGCAGAAGAGTAAGTACCTGCCATGTGATTCTCGGCTAACTCCTTATGAAGAGCTTTGTCGATATCAAGAGCCGAAGGTAAGTTCTGGCAAGGCTGTATCTGAAAGCAAGTTCTTAGCTGTATCTGAAAGCAAGTTCTGGCAAGGCTGTATCTTAAAGCAAGTTCTGGCAAGGCTGTATCTTAAAGCAAGTTCTTAGCTGTAGCTGGAGTGTGAGGGTCAAAAAGGCCGTTGTTAAAGCCACGAGTAAGGGACTGTAAGAACAAGGCATGGTCAGGGTAATGCAGTAAAAATCACACAAAAGTCTGTGTCATAACGATGTATGCACTCTGTGTTTACTGATGCACAGGGTACACGGGCTGTTTTGCTTGGGGCAGGATTGGTTTTGGTCTCCTCTGCGGCAATCTGAACATGCATGCAAGTGGCGACAGCTGGGGCCACGAAAACAGGATCCCTTCCTGTTCCATATGCAACAATACTCTAGTTTATTAGATGCAAGAAGCACAGAAATAGAGTTTTTTTTTGCGAAAGTCAGCTGAGCAGTCACGTGCAGTGTGACCTGGGGTATTACTGACAGGACAGAGCATGGCTGGCGTACTTGATTTTGTCTTGAGTTGGCAGTCTGAGGCAAGATGGTCCAGATTACTGCGAGTAAAACCTGCCGGTTTATTTTTTGTAGCATCCCCAGCTGGCTGTATGTATGAATATTCCTGGTCTTATGAATTTGGTTTGTGATTCTGTGATTATGTATATGTCTGGTTAAATTTAATCTTCGCTCATGAATTTAGTGGAGTGGATTGTGAGAGACATGTGTATTCCTTTATCTCTGGTCATGTCATGAATTTGGTGGACTGAGAGGGGGATTTCATGATAATTTTAATCCTTGATCTCTTGCTCACGCATGAATTAGATGGAATGGGAGATTCTTCAGTGGATCTACTTTCATCTTTTCTGGCTGACTCAGTTTTGTTTGACTTGAAAATTTTGTGTTGTGGATTTTTTTAATGGTCCATTCAGTCAGTGCCAGAAGTTGATGATGTTGACAGATACAGTTGGTAAAGGGTTGATTAACAGTCTCACTTCTATTGTTTTCAGTTACAATTGTGTTCTAAAAATACGTACAGGTTGTCTGGGTTGCGAGTAATTAGTGAGCCCCTCAATTTTTTTATATTATGATAGTTAGGCGGGGTTTGTCCCCAAAGGTTGGAAACTAACCTAATACAAACAAAAAAATTGTTGTTTTAGCCATTTAAGGCCACAGTAGGGAAATTCACTGTTTCTCATCCACCTCCCTCATTGAATTTCACCACAACCCCCACTTAAACACAATACATATATTAGCTAACATTTTCATATTGACTTTTTTGGGGAGGGACTTGGAAAAGACACATTGGTGGTGTGGGGGGAAGAAGATGAAACTACTAAAATGGCACAAAAGTATGTTTTCTTGACAATAAATATATTATCCAAAGACTAGCAGAACAGACTAGCTAGAAATCAGCTACACTGCTGCGTACATGACTAGAAAGAGAAGAGGATTTCTATGACCTGTGTCTGTTTATTGTTTTTACAGCTATGTTTTGTAATTGTAACGCCACGTGCATTGACATTTATAGTTTGTCCAGATGAGAAGCAGGAATTTTTCCTGCTGTGGCTTAATTGGCAATTAACAGACTTGATCATAGTATAAGTATAGTAGTTGTTACAAGCATAGCATTAGTATTAGTTTGGGGAAGTCAGGAGGTGGAGCCTGTTCGAGGCGAGTCATTTACTAGACACAGCATGTACTCTGGCAGAGCACTGCTGGTGGCGGCTTCAACCTTTGGAGCTGGTACAGCATGAGCTGGAGGTGCTAGGGTCTCCGACCAGTAACCCACCTCACCCCGCTTCCTATGTAAGCATGTTTATCTAAAGCTAGAAAGAAGAACAAAACAAAAAGAAGGGGGGGAAAAAAGAGGGTGTAACAGGGTGGGTGGGTGGGTTAGGTAACATTCGTAAGGTTTCTTTGCAACAAGAAAACTTGTGCCATATGTAGCATGAGCTTGGATATCACTCACGTGCGGTAATGTTGGCTTAGCGCATGTGCATGATATAATAGTACACTAAATTCCCTAAAGGGGGCAAGCCACAGGTTTCAATGTTAACTATACATAGGACTACAGGACCAACTATGACAACACTGTTAACTTCAGTTTGTGGAGCACAAACTCCATTTAGAAGAATCCTGCAATATCAGCTATATTGTAGCTTGGAGCTGACTGCCTCACATTCTAACAATCACTGCCCTCCGGCTATACGTGTAGCCATGAAATGATGCAATCACCCGTACTTCTACCTTGCCAAGGGTCAAGTATGGAATGAATGGAATAGGAACACGTTTCTGCCTCACATTCATTCTGAGTATCCACGTGTGCACGTCATTATATGTGCATGTGGCGTATTAATATACAGCACATTTACAAGCATGTCTATTTACAGTGGAGCTGTAAAGATTCATTGTAAGGTTAGCTTATAAGTATTTCCTCACTGGTGCAATACTAGTCTTCATGTGTAAGTTTAGGGTTTGACCTAATGTAATTCACTCTATCAAATGTTATATTAAGTGTAGTTCAGCACACATGTCCGTACCTCAATGGGTTAGTCTTGAGGCAGTTCTTGAATTTAAAAGGTTAAATTGTATTACATTGTGATCATAAAATGAAGACATAAGTTTGTTTATAAGATGAATGATGTCAGGAGTTATTATTTATTTCAGCTGGTAGTGCTCCCGTACAACACTCTGCTGCACGGTCCGACTCGCGAAGCAGTGGGCGTGGACATCAGAGGGAATGTAGTCATCATTGATGAAGCCCACAACCTCCTGGACACTGTCTCTAGTGTCTATTCTGTCAGGATAACAGGCAGCCATGTAAGTGTGTGTGTGTGTGTGTGTGTGTGTGTGTGTGTGTGCACATGCAGAAGGGTGTGTATTACCTGAAAGTAAACTATTCATTCAAGTTGTTTAGTAGATTTAATCTACAAACACATGGCTGCCTGTATCCTGACAGAATAGAGAAGTTGTTATTGCTTTCCCAAGTGTTTTGTAAGTAAAGTTTCATAATTATCAGGGTTTATTTGAGGGGGCAAGGGAGGCTTTCACCCACCCCCCCCCCCCATTGGAATTTTGGGTATTTAATTGTCAAGTTAAAATCAATTCACTGAATCAGTAAGATCATAATAAACATAGAGTTGACTACGCAAATATTCTTCTAGGTTTTCTGTTTCAGACATCAATAATTTGTTCTAAGTCATTGTCCTACAATTGCTCTGGAGAGAGAATAGCTAAACTCAGGCAGCCTGTTCCACAACTGTGACCATAGTTACATTTCATATTATGCGAAACAGTTCTCTTTAACAGATGCTGTAATATGGCAATTATTTTGAACTTCTTTTGTGATTATGGTACAAGTACTGCATTAGTTGCACTACAGCTGCATTTAGAGACAGAAGACAGAACAATTAGAAATTTTGGACATTGCCAAAAATTTGTGTCTGTGTATGATACTTGCTTTTAATTTGAAGATAATCAATACCCACTTACAGCCAGCACTAATTAGAACATAGCTGATGTAGCTTTTGTATTGTGACAGAGGAACTCTAAACTGCTTAGGTCATTGACAGAGGAACACATTTTAACTCAGTGTCTCCGCCTCCAGGGCAGAGACACTGAGTGTCCCTCCCATTGCATTTAGTTTTCCTCAGTTTGCGTTGTCAGGAGCAGTCGACTTTCTAAATTAGTTAGGTACTGCATAGTTATCATTATGCTTAATAGATTTATGATATGATTATGAATCATGATATTGCACATACCATAAACTTCAAGTATTTTAGCATGCAAGAAATGTGTAGCTCCATTATTAGATGATCCATAACAAAAATAGTAACCTCCATGTTTCCAACGAGTGGATGATATTTTAAATGTTCCAGTAGAAATAATAGGAGGGGATACCGGTTTAGATACTCTGTAGTTCAAAAAACCATAGAGGTTTTATTGCAGAGTAACAGGTAAAAATGGTTTCTGTGCCCAGTAAAGATTTTTCCGTTTGATTTCTTTCAATGAGTGTTTCTTCTGTTAATTTAAAATTACAAAAGTATTGCAGCTTAATGAGACCCTAATTTAAGCATTACTTTTCATTTAAAACATTTTGTAGGTGTTTTACAGTCAAGTTTTAATAGTTGCAGCATGAGTTGGTTAGACTGGCTACAGTAGCACAGATGTAGATACTTAATCAGAGATTCAAAGTTTATTCCATAAATTCTCGGCTTGGGTAGCCTTCTAGTGGATTAACATTTTTGTTATTTTTTTCCCCAGCTATAGTTTATCATAATATAATACATTTCGGTATTTTCAAAGAATGAATTAACAATATGCCTTCATTGGGTAATTTATATTCCCTAGGATGGTTTAAACATCCTTAGCCTTCTACTTATTATTAACCACCACCATAATGATATTGTATTACAATAAAAGTGTTTTACAGCTAATTTAAAACTACACAATTTAAACTGTGCAAGTGTCAAGTATTTAACTGCACTTGTACGATGCATTCCAATAATTATTGTTTATTTAGCATCTTATATGCATTTATTCAAATATACAAAAAGCAGGCAATTTGTCAAGCGATAAGCAAAGCAAATCACACCTGTAACCAATAAGGTTGATGTAGTTGTAAAAGTTGTGATGCGGCCTTTTACATTCATATATCCATAGCAAGTATAATTCCCACTATCACTTTCAGTATTATTGTAAATAGTTAGCAAACTCATCAGTGATACAACATGGCCATCTTTACTCCAGTAATAATACTGAAAGTGATAGTGATCCTGCACTGGAACAATATATTGTTGAGGTATCTCCACTTGAAACTACCTGGTATTTTGGAAACACGCTACCCAAGTATAACATTATCTACAAATAGTTAGACTTGGTATCAAAAAAAGAGAACTAATTGTCAGATATGTTTATTATTTTATAAATGTGTTCAAAAATTTACAAACATCTGTAAATAGCTTTCTACAATTTTAGTTTATGCTAGGAAGAAAAGTGTCAGACCTCATTATTTAAATATGCGCATAATATAAAAATTAATGTATTCCATTTTTTGCCATGAGTAGGACTTCAATTATCCAAACACATCAAGACAGAGAGGTGTCGAAAATGTATTACGGAAGGGGCATGGTCAATCAATTCTTTGTGTGGGCACGTGCTACTATTAGATTTTGGCTGTTTGACTGAAGTGTTCAGATAACTGAAGTTCTAAGTTAACTCTTTGAGTTGATCGCTGATTGTAATTTTTTTTTTTGGGGGGGGGGAGGTGACCCACATGTGTCCTAACTTGCATGTAGTGTAGGGGACCCACATGTGTCCTAACTTGCATGTAGTGTAGGTGACCCACATGTGTCCTAACTTGCATGTAGTGTAGGTGACCCACATGTGTCCTAACTTGCATGTAGTGTAGGTAACCCACATGTGTCCTAACTTGCATGTAGTGTGGGATCCTTGTTGCATTTGAGACAAGACAGGATCCCCGAACCCCAGAGCGACAGCAGCAGTCACAGCAAGTTAGGACACATGTGGGTCACCTACACTACATGCAAGTTAGGACACATGTGGGTCACCTACACTACATGCAAGTTAGGACACATGTGGGTTACCTACACTACATGCAAGTTAGGACACATGTGGGTCACCTACACTACATGCAAGTTAGGACACATGTGGGTTACCTACACTACATGCAAGTTAGGACACATGTGGGTTACCTACACTACATGCAAGTTAGGACACATGTGGGTTACCTACACTACATGCAAGTTAGGACACATGTGGGTTACCTACACTACATGCAAGTTAGGACACATGTGGGTCACCTACACTACATGCAAGTTAGGACACATGTGGGTTACCTACACTACATGCAAGTTAGGACACATGTGGGTCACCTACACTACATGCAAGTTAGGACACATGTGGGTCTGCTGCCACCACTTCTGAATTGAGTGGTTCTCTGCCAACTTAATACCAAGTGGAGGCAACAAAGTAGTTTGTTGCTGCCACCAGAATCAGTACAGCACTGGGTCTGTATGCCTAGCTATGGCCTCGTGAGACTCAGTTAGCTAGAGAGTAACAAATTGCCAGAGGTTAAACTAATTTAACAAACTGTGATACTGACTGACCTCTGGACATGTGCGGCTCAGCCCTCATATACTCAACCTTGCACATAAGTGTGCATGACCTAGAACTAAAATAAGTGACTGTGTATCAGTACCATGACAGTGTTCATGCTATGTGACTGTGATTACAGAAATTACTAATGTTCTCTAACTATGTGTATGACACTAATTAAGGAGTTCTGTCTCCAATGTTCATTGAGAGGAATGGCTTCTCTCACAGGGGGGGAGGGGGTAAGATCTTTCTCCCACTCTATGATAGTTTCATCTGACACATTTTCTTGTTGGACACAATCTGAACCAGCTAATGTACCAGTGTATCTAGAAGAGGTTCATGGTATGTTTTAATGTCAGGCGAGATATCGAATAGCTGTGATAACATCGAACACGTACCAATTAACTGTACCAAACAATTTACAAAATACTTACACAATTTGAACACGTTACCACCAATTAACTGTACCAAACAATTTACCACAAAGAGCTTTCACCTCGAAGGACTACCAGTACTGTAGGGCAGAAGCAGCAGTGTAGATAATTAATATTTGTTCACTTTCTAAAAAATATTACTAAACAATATTATAAAATCATAACTCAATAGTAGCAGGGCCATAATCAAATACAATATGAATCAAAGGTTCTGAAGTATGCAATACTATCAAGGGGATCCAAGGAGCTGTGCCTTTTCATTGACCTCTCTACTGGAGTGCCATGTCCTCTCTTCTAAATAACCAGGATGTAGTATGTGCAAAGTATTTTCAGAGAATGTTGAAATGACAAGAGAGATCGAGACGCACTGTGTGAAGTGCTCTACTTAGCCCTGCAGTCTGTGGTAAAACTTTTCATCAACCAGAAAGATGGTGTAAATAGTAGATAGCCTACACAGTATTGTGGCAAGACCCAACACTTCTGGTCGATGTCGTTGTAGATGCCATCTAAAGGCAGCACAATCGCACTGTAACTTTGTTACTGCTTGTACACATCTTTCATGTGATGCCAGCATGTGTCAGAAGGTTTTACCAGCTTTATTCTGGAAAATACTTAAAACACTATGGACTTCTTTTAAAGCCTGTACACATTTCTGAGAATGATGGTGGAAGAGGAGGGGGATTAACTCCACAGTGTGAAGTTGGCTTGGTAGCCTGGCCTTGTAGTTTTTCTTAGAAAAATGAGTAGCTCCATCAAACCCCTGCCAATCAATAAAGATATTTTGATGTTCTTCTGCGTCAAAGTTTTGACCAAAGCAGAATAAATACTCTCAATACCAGTGGACTTCAGCAGAACTATTTCAATGGAGTGCTGTACTGGCTACCCTGTGTTCTATCCAACGGCAATAA